>Ga0155827_16_pt1 | contig 25114 bp, 29 predicted proteins | sample RifCSPlowO2_01_FD_107481 | JGI IMG/M metagenome (GOLD analysis project Ga0155827, IMG submission 107481) | Microgenomates group bacterium RIFCSPLOWO2_01_FULL_46_13 | reverse complement strand
GACGAGCCAATGGACCCAGTCGCCGGCGGGAGCATCGGGGTCGTCGACGATAAGAGCTAGCGATTGAGTGTTAGCAGGGATATTGTTAATGGTGAAGGGAGGATTAACATTGTTGCCGTCGCAGGTATACAAGGCGGGGATGGGTTGATTGTCGGTAAAAGCGGAGCTAGTAAGTTTCACTTGACCTCCTGAATCTTTCTGGTTAGTAAATGGTGAGGATTGGACTTTGTTTAACGGTGAAGCAGGAGAAGCATGGAAGCAGCCGGTCAAAATGAGGGAACCAGCGATAAGAAGGATACTGGTGATAATTATCTTTTCCATAGCTTGATTAATAAACCGAAGAGAATGAGTGAGTTATCCATTCTTTCAAATTTGGTCGATTTTGGCGGCGATGATGAAGTCGTTTTGGTGAAGGCCGCCGATTTTATGGGTAAAGAGTTCGACTTTCACTTGGCGGTAATGGTGAAGGTAAAGATTGGGGTGGTGGCCTTCTTGTTCGGCGATAGCGCCGACAGCGTTAATGAAGACGAGCGCCTGTTTAAAATCTTTAAAGGCGAATTGTTTGGTGATTTTGTCCGGATTGGGTTCGAAAATCCAACCAGTTACTTGAGTCAAGTGGTTATTGATTTCATCGGGCGTTAACTTGGGGGCGCCGACACGGCAAGGAACACAGTGGGCTTGGTCGAGACTCATGTTATTGATTTAGGAATAATTTATATGAGGTAGCTAATAATAATTCGGTAATTTGAGTGCCGCTGGCATTGAGTTTGAAGGCGACCAACATATCGTTATCGGCGAGGGCGATGAGACTACCCGCAAAAATATTCGGTTGTTGGGTAACGAGGTCAAGGGCGCGTGGGTCTTGACGGTCGACTGTCCACGTTGAAGCGTTTTTGACATAGTCAAGTTGATCAAGGACTTTTTCGGGAGGCAATGGGCCGCAACATTCAGTCGCATAAATGGTGATGACGGTGGGATTGGTCAAATAACTTGTTAGGGTGGAGTAAGTACGGGAGTTAAGAATTTGTTCAATGAGGGCTCGGTTGAGAGATGGAGAGATGGGAGAACTAAGTGGGTTGACATGGGTAGTGGTAGCCAAGGGGCTGCGGATTTGGTTGGCGGGGGAGGTGGTTTGTGATTTGCCGGTAGTGTAGGCGCCAAAGATGATGCCGATAACGGCTAACATGGCAAAAGCGCCGGCCAAAAAGTAGGCGATTTTCTTCATGTGGGGAATTATTCGTAGTCCGACAGAGTCGAACTTTGGATAATCCTGGTTGGATTATAGCATGGAGATTAGGGTTGGAAGTTAATCACTTAGTGGCTTGCGAAGAGCCAGAAAAATTTCTAATATTAATAGACAATGAAGAAGACAATTAACTATGCGGTCGTTATCCGGGTGCCTATCGATAAAGTTTGGGAAGCTTTAGTTGATGGAAAGGTAATTGAGCAGTGGGGGGCGGGGCCGGCGAAGATGGAGGCGAGGGCAGGGGTAGATTTTTCTTTTTGGGGTGGGGACATTTACGGTACAAACCTTTCGGTCAAACCAATGAAAGAGTTGGTTCAGGCTTGGTTAACGAAGGGTTGGAAGGAGCCGTCCCGGGTGGTTTTCCGGTTAGAAGCTTTGAAAAAGGGCACCAGAGTGAGATTGAGTCACAGCCGGTTGCCAGAAGACGAGTACGAGGAAATTAAGAAGGGGTGGAACCATTATTTTTTTGAGCCGATGAAGGTGTTTTTGGAGGAAAAATATAACCAAGTTGAAGTGGAGTATCACTAAGGTGGTTAGTGGCGTTAAACTTTTGACAGAAAGGGGGTGAATCTATGGTGTCGGTTGCCGTCAATTTTTTGGCAGTGGTTGTGGCCGCGATAGTGAGTATGGTGTTAGGGTTTTTGTGGTATGGGCCCTTGTTTGGGAAGCAGTGGATGAAGCTAATGGGTTTTACCAAGGAGAGCGTGGAGAAAGCAAAGAAGGCTATGGGTAAGACGTATGGGGTGAGTATGGTGGGAGCTTTGGTGATGGCCTATGTTTTAAGCTACTTTTTAAACTATGCATTGGCAGACACAGCCGTGGAAGGGGCGATAGTGGGATTTTGGGCATGGTTTGGGTTCGTGGCGCCGGTGATGTTGACGAGTGTGCTTTACGGTAGTAAATCGCTCTCCCTGTACTATATTGATGTTGGTTATCAACTGGTTAGCTTAATAGCCATGGGGGCAATTGTGGCGGCCTGGGTATAAAGGGCACAGGGTATAGTGATTGGTGTTTAGGGATTAGTTTCTGGTTTGAGGTTTAGGGCCGAGGAATTGATGCAGTAGCGCAGTCCCGTCTTCTCTTTCGGTCCGTCGTCGAAAATATGACCCAAATGGCCACCGCAGCGGGCGCAGACGACTTCGGTACGAACCAGGCCGTGGTTGTTATCTTCTTTCAGTTCGACTGTACCTTTTTTTAAGACGTCCCAAAAACTCGGCCAACCGCAATCGGAATGGTATTTGGTGTTTGATGAGAATAGGGGGTGGCCGCAGCCAGCACAGATGTAGGTACCGGGTGTTTCGGTGTCCGTATATTGACCGGTAAAAGGCAGGTCTGTAGCTTTTTCCCGAAGGGTGCGGTATTGTTCGGGCGTTAGAATATTTTGCCAGTCGGCGTCGGATTTATTAATTTTTTTCATGCTAGCTAAGAATCAATTTTATCCCAGCGAGGGCGAGAAAGAGGCTAACTAAGCGGCGAAACCAGATATGGGGGAGTTTGGTGACGACTAATTTGGCTAATTCGGCGGCAATAAAAGAGAGAGGGATGAGAATAAAGAGGGATTGGTTGAGTTGGGGGGAGAGACGGGTACCCAAGTATATATAAGTGATGAGGCGGAAGGTGTCGATTGAGATGCCAATCATGCCGGAGGTAGCTAAATAGACGTTGTTTTTAAGGTTTAAAGCGGATAGAAAAGCACTGCGGATGGGTCCTCCCAGACCAGTTAAGCCAGCCAGAAAACCGTAGAGAGCGCCGCCTAAAATGGCGTTTACGGGTCTAGGTGGTATAGCGAAGGTGGGGGAAAGGATGAGAAAGAGGCTGTAAATTACTAAGAACCAGCCGATGAGGTTAGTCAGGCCGTCACTGGCAAGGATGAGGGCAAGGTAGGCAGCAAAGACGGTGGTAATAATCCCGGGTAAAGCAAAATAAAGGAGTAAAGAGCGACGGATGCCATGGCGGAAGAGAATGACTTTCCATAAGTCGCCAAACCAGTGGATAATGCCGACGAGCAAGAGGGTTTGGGCGGGGGGAAGAAAAGTCAGGACAAGAGGGACAAGCAGGGTAGAGGTGCCAAAGCCGGTGAGGGTGCCGATGAGAGCGGCGAGGAAGGTGGCGAAGACGAGAAGCAGAAAGGGCATAGGTTAAATGTAGACAGAAACTAGGTTGCTTTGCAAATACGGGTTTAATACCTTAAAAAAATAACCAGTGAGTTTTAATTTCGGTTAGGAAAGAAGTGCAAGTCGCGGTAAAGGTAAAGAGAGGTTAGGTTAGTTTTTGATATTGGGTGAGGTGGGTGATTTCCAGAGGTCGATGAAAAGAGGGACAGGTTTCAATTGGTTGGGTAACAAATTCTTTTTCGGCGGTAGATAAACTAACTTTTTGTCTAAAAGATGGGTTGATCGGATGGGTTTCGCAATAGAAGCCTTTAGTAAGACACTTGAGGCAGGTAGGCATAGTTTAGGTATAAGAGAAAGGTATTATTCGTAACTTACTCGTGAGTCTCAAGGGGGTAGATTTCTTCTAAATTAGCTATAAAACGGTTGCCAAGGAGATCAATAATATAGGTATGGCCTGAACCATCGGTGTTAATCTCTTCAACGAGGTTAAGACCGTCCGTTAAAACAGTGGTAAGGGTTATCAGGCCGTCAGTGACGGTTATATGTAAGTCTTCTTGATGAGGAAGTGCGGGTTCCTTAGCTAGCGATGGTGACATCAAATTTATTATAGCAGGATGATGGTAACGAAAAACGTGGGGAAAACTTTGGTTATAATAGACGGATGTGGCGGTGGGCGATAGTTATTTTCTTTTCTCTAATTGGGTTGGGCTTATTAGTGATGATAGGTTTAGTGATGGGAGGGTATTGGTTGGAAGTGAGGCAATCAGGCGGTGAGTCGGCGGCTGGACCCAGCGGTAGGAAAAATGGTGAGGTAGCAGGGTGGGATGAATTTGATTATAACGGGGTAAGGTATCGCTACGTGTGGCGGGAAATAGCAGAACCGGCGAAGTTACGACTTTACCCGAATTTTGAAGCCAAGGCGCAAACTGCGGGTTTGGCAGAGAGGCGACAGTGTTCATTGTTAGTTAACGGTGGGTTTTATGATGAGGCAGGTCAGCCGTTGGGTTGGTGGTACAGCGAAGGAGAGGAGTTGGGAAAGGTGAGTCAGAGTCAGTTGTTGGATGGTTTTGTGACGATGACCTATGATGGTGAGGTGGAGATTGGGAGGCGGCGGCCAAATGACTTAACGAAAAGGCGTTGGGGGTTGCAGACAGGGCCATTGTTTATCAGCGACGGTCAACCACGAAAGTTGACAATAAAAAATGATGGGGCGGCACGGCGGGTGGTGATGGGGGTAACAGAGAGTCAAAAAGTAATTTTTGGGGTGATGGTTGGGGAAAAATCGTTGACCAGCGGGCCAAAACTAGCAGACTTACCGGAGATAGTGATGCTTCTGGCGGAAGCTAGTAATGCGACTATATCGGCGGCAGTTAATTTGGACGGTGGGTCGGCGTCGGCTTTTCTTGATGAGGGGTTAACTATTTCAGAGTTGACTCCCATCGGAAGTTATTTTTGCTATCGACCGAATAACTAGTTGGAATTTGACACTGCTGGCTGTTTTGGTATAAATGAATTAATAGTGGCTATGATAGGTAAAAACTACCTTCGTGGTGAACCGGATGTCGATTGGCCTCCGAAGAGTCAGGCTCTTGGGGAGAGGGTTGAGAGAGGGTTTACTACTCAAGATTTAGCGGCGGCATTGGCGGAGGTGGCGTCAGGACAGCAGTGTTGCCCTGCTGTCCAGGCTTTGATTGAACACTTGGCTGAAGGCGGGGAGATTAATAGTCATTTGTTTGAACAGTGGTTGGGCCAACAGGCAGGCGAAATAGCCGTAATTGATTACCTGTCAACAACTTGGGGTTAGAGCTTACTTTTCCGATAATGTACTTAATTAAACTGACTGCTAATTTGGTCAGTGGTGGTTAATGGTTGATAATTTTGGCGGGTTTTGGTAGGGTGATGGACATGGATGAGGAGTTGAGCCGTTACCAACGGAGAAAATTAGACAAGGCAAGGCAGATGTTAGCTAGAGAGCGGGGTCAGAGGTGGCAAAGCGGGTTGCGGTTACTTTTCCTGGCGGTGGCAGTGGGACTGATCGGCTATTTTGGCTGGCGGTGGCTGACGACTCCGCGTCAGCCCAAGTCAGGGGAAGAGGTAAAGGAGATGGGGCGAGAGCACGTGACTAACATTAAGGATGTTGTCTATAATTCTAATCCGCCCACTTCTGGTCCCCACTTTTCCACTTGGGCTAAAAAGGGAGTTTATGATCGGGTGCTTTCCGACGGGTACCTGATCCATTCCTTAGAGCACGGTTATATTGTGATTTCCTATCACTGTGACGAGCCGGAGTCGGGATGGGTGAGGCGAGTGCTGGCTCATGAAGGAGAGACGGTGATGCCAGCCAGTGATTCGGCGGGGCTTGACCCTCTTTATTCAATGACGTTTAAGCCGGAAGGGAAGATGAGTGTCTTTACTCCGGATAAAGCGCCGGAGGGGGAAGAGTTACCGTCGGCTTTTGAGCGGGAGGAGTGTCAAGCAGTGGTGGAAAAATTGCAGCCGTTTGTTGAGCGCTACGAACGGGTGATAGTAGTACCCAGGATAAACATGGAGGTGCCGATTGCAGTGACAGCTTGGGGGAGGATTGATAAGTTAGACGAGTTTGATGAGGAGCGAATCGAGCGATTTATCAAGGCGTATCATAACCAGGGACCGGAGAAGACTATAGAATAGTGTCTAGGGAATAGTTTAGTGGAAGGGGAGTTCGGCGGCGACGGTAGTATCGGGTCCGTGGCCGGGGTAGAGAGTGGTTGATTTGGGAAGAGAGAGAATTTTTTCTAGAGAGTGGTGTAGATCTTCTGAAGAACTGTAGCGAAAATCGGTGCGGCCAAGGCCGCCTTCGGCAAAAATGAGGTCGCCGACGAAGGCAACTTTTTCCCTTGAGGAGTAAAGGCAAATGCTGCCTGGGGTGTGGCCGGGAGTGGGGAGAATGGTAAATCTCAGATTGCCAACCACGACAGGGTTGGTTAGGTGGTAATTGATGGCCGGAGCGGGGCCGGGGTCGAAGTTTAGAAAGTGGAGGGTGGAAGAGCGAAAGCGATTGACTAAAAAAGTGTCTTCTTGGTGGATGGTGAAGGGAATGTTAAAGGCGGTTTTCAATTCGGTGACGGCACCTAGGTGGTCGAAGTGACCATGGGTGGCCACAATTACTTGGGGTTTTAATTGTTCGTTTTGGATTTGGCGGTAGAGATAGTCGGCGTCGTCGCCGGGGTCGATGATGACGGCTTGGCCGGAGGCGGTGGCGACGACGTAGCAGTTGGTTTGGAGTTGACCGACGGTGTAGGTAAAGACTTTAATATACTGCATATACTATCTTGATTATAGTCAACGATCTGAATTTAAGTAAGCTTTTGGTCAACACAATTTTTCTTGGCTAACGGCGTTTATATTGGAAGAAAAGCGACTTTGAGAGGCTAGCCAGGCTATTATCATGCCTGGCGGATAGCCTGCGAAAAATTGATTGACCTTCAGACTGGCAGGAAACTAAAATTAGATATCCTGTATTGGAGAATTGAGATTAGCGGTGGGAGCGAATGGTAAAAAAGAGAAGTTTGACGGTTTCGGTGGCGATGAAGTAAGCAACAACCAGACTAAGGGCGAGGGTAAGAAAGGGTGGGGATAACGGGGTGAAGTCAAAGACAGTTTGGCCGAAGCGGGATTGGGGTAGAGCTAGGGTAGCGAGGGCAGCTAGGCCAGTTAAAATCCAAATGGGATAAGAGGCGGGTTTGGCTTTGAAGAGGAAGCGGCGGGTGCGGATGGAAAAGATTAAAACCAGTTCGGTTAAAATACTGCCGATAAACCAGTAGGTACGGAGGATGGTTGGACCCTGGCGGAAAAAGAGGCCAAAAAATAAGAAGTCAAAAACGCTGCTGACTAGTCCTAAAGCGAGAGCGATGAGAGCGATGTCGGAAAGGTGATAGTGGCGAGGAGAGTGAAGTTCTCCAGGATCAACGGTATCGGTGGCGATGGCAATCATGGGAAAGTCGGAGAGCAGATTAACCAGAAGAATTTGGAGGGGAAGTAAAGGAAGGTAGTTGACAAAGAGTGAGGCGACGGCGATGGCAATAAAGTTGCCGATGTTGGCAGACAGGGTGGCTTTGATATATTTGACCGTATTGGCAAAGACTTCTCGGCCTTCTTTAATACCATCAATGATAACTGCCAAACTTTTTTTAAGGAGGATGATGTCGGCGGTGTCGCGGGCGATGTCGGCGGCGTGGTCGACAACGATGGCAACGTTGGCAATTTTTAAGGCAGGAGCGTCGTTGATGCCTTCACCCAGGAAACCAACTTGATATCTGGTTTGGAGGAGTTTGATAATGGCGTATTTTTGCTGGGGAGAGACGCGAGCAAAAACCTGGTAGTTGGTGACGGCCTGTAGTTTAGCTTGATCGGACAAATGGTCAAAGGCGTCGCCGGTAATAACAACCGGGGTAGGGGAAGTTTGGGGTACTAAGCCAACCGTGCGAGCGACAGCGGTAGCGACCTCTGGATGGTCGCCGGTAAGAATTTTGATGGTTAAACCCAGCTCTCTGGCATTATTAATGGCGATAGAAGCGGTTTTTTTTATGGGATCGACAAAAGAAATACAGCCGACAAAGGTGAGGGGAGAGGAGTGAGCGTTTCTCAAAGATTGGGCATAGGCTAAAACCCGACGTCCAAGCGTACCTTGGTGGTCAAGCCAAGTGATTAATTGCTTTCGTTTGGTAGGGGAGAGGGTGGAATGGGAAACGAGGGTTTCGGGAGCGCCGCGGATGATGACTAAGAGCTTGTTATCCAGTTTAACTTCGACCGAGGAGAGACGGCGCCTGGGATCAAAGGGAGTGAGGTTTTTGAGCTGATAGTTTTGACAGCGTTGTCGTTGAATGGTGGTGGCTTGGTGCCAGACGGCACGGTCAAAGGGATCGATCTCTGGGGCTTTTTGGTGAGCCAACATGTAAGCAGAGACGAGGGCGGTTTCGAGAGTGGAATCGGGTTTGGGACCATAGATATCGGCGACTGTCAGGCGGTTTTCTGTCAAGGTGCCGGTTTTGTCGGTGCAGAGAATTTCGATGCCACCGAGATCTTCAACTGCAGACAGGCGTTTGACGACAACTTTATGGCGGGCTAAGCGGAGTGCACCGCGAGACAAAGAAAAAGTGGTGACGACTGGTAGGGCTTCGGGGATGACGCTGACCGCCAGAGCGATGGCAAAAAGGGTTAATTCGACCAGATTGGGGGCGGGTCGGAGGAGATAGTGGGCGATGACGACTAGGCCGAGGGTGATGATGACTAGCCACAAGATAAAGCGGCTGATTTGGTTGATACCCAAAGTAAAGCTACTAACCCGTTCGGTTTCCAGGCTAACTTTGGCAATTTGGCCTAAAGCGGTATGGTTGCCGGTAGCAATGACCAGCCCCTCGGCGTAGCCGGCGACCACAGTGGTGCCGGCAAAACCGATGTTTTCAGCTTGATGAAATTGCCGGGGTGGAGAACTTAAGGGCTTGACGACTTTAGCGACAGGAACTGATTCGCCGGTGAGAACTGATTCATCGAGGTTTAAGTTATTGAGTTTTATCCAACGGACATCGGCGGCGATAATGTCTCCCGGCTCGAGCAAAAGAAGATCACCGGGAACGAGATTTTCACTATAGATTTCTTGTTCACGGTTGTCCCGGCGGAGGCGGCTTTTAGGCCGGATGAGGCGGCGGAGGAGAAAGGCGGTTTGTTCGGAGCGATATTCCTGGTAGAAACCGATAGTGGTGTTTAAGCCGATAAAGATTAGGATAAAAGCGGCGTCCCAGCGTTCGCCTAAGAGGAGGGCAAGGAGAGCGGCGGCGATTAAAAGGTAAATAAAGGAGGAGAGTAGTTGTCTTACCAGGATGAACCACCAGTGAAACTTTTTTTCGTGAATGCGGTTTAAACCGACCTCTGAGAGACGAAGGCTGACTTGAGAGGAAGTCAGGCCAAAATCAAGGGAAGTATTGAGTTTATCGGCAAGGGTTTCGAGAGTAAGGATGGCGGCTTCAGTGAAAGTAAGACTCATTTAACCAGCTTTAATTTTTCTTCCAGTTGGCTGAGGGCTTTTTGGGGAAGGAGAATTTTTCTGGGTGTAGCGATGAGAATGGCGACAGCGAGAGTGGTTGAAACTAAACCAACGAGGGAGAGGGTGCGTTGATTGCCAACAACACCAGCGAAAGCGCCGGCAAGAATAGGGCCGATGATATAGGCGAGGCTACTAGCGGTTCGCTCTAAAGCTATCATGTCGTTTCCGAGCCCTCTTAAACGAGTGATGTAATCTTCAGAAGCGGCTAAAATTTCTGGAACGGCAATGCCGGAGAAGAAAGATGAGATGAAAACGAAAAGGAGAAGGAGAGGAGTGGAGGTAGTAAAGCCGGCGACAAAAAGGAAAAGGCCACTAATAATGCCGGTAAGAAAAGCAATGTGTCTTTTGCCCCAACGGGCGGCTCGCTGCACCAAAATAATGGCCAGCAAGTTGGGAGCCATGTAGGCGGTGATGAGCCAGCCACCGAAGGGGTGAGATGATTTTAGCTCTTCTGACAGGAGGGTGCCGACGCTCCAAAAGGTGGCGTCGACCATGATGGCGGTTAAGGTAAAGAGCCAGACGGGCCAGACATGGCGGAAGAGGAGGCGCCAGATAATGAATTCATCCAGGATGGTGCGTTTAGGGGGAGGGGGAGGCAGATGAGGGTGGACTTTTCTGCCCAGGGTGAGATGAAAGAAGAGGGAAGCGAGCAGGCTAAAGAGAAAGAATAAGGTGGCAGCTAGGAAGGGGAATTTGGTGTCGCTCGCGATGAGGAAGCTGGCAATGAGAGGGCCGACGAGATAGGCGCAGGATTTGAAGGAGTAAATTGTACCCCACGATTTGGCGTTATCTAAGCGGCGTTCCACTTCGCTGACGAAGTGGAAACTGGAAAACTCCATTAGTTCAAAGTAAATTCCCCACGAAGACATGGCGAGGAGGAAGAGAGGAATGAGGGGAGGTAGGGTGAGAAGGCTTAAAGGGAAGGAGAGGCCGATGATAATAGTCCAGAACAGGAAGAAGTAATAGTTTTTGTTGCCAAAGATTTTGCCGATAACGACGTCGGCGATAAAGCCGACCACCGAGGAACTGGCGAGAAGCAGGCCCATGTAAAAGGGACTACCGACGAACGACTCGATGTAGACTGGAGCGGAATAGGCCATGACGGCGTCGCCTAAGGCGACGATAAACATGATGATTGAGTAGCCAAAGAGAGAAATAGAAAGAGGACTTAAGAGCAGATGCCAATGGCGGTGGCGAGCGAAGCGGCTGGGTTGGGAACTCATACTATTAATAGTATAGGAAATGGCAATCAGTTAGAAGTTAACATTTGAAGCGTGGTGAGAAGTCTTCTACCCCGGGCCCTTCAGCAGTGAGTTTAGGGCCGAACTGCTTAGACCGAAGGAACATCCTGACTGTAAGGTGGAGGGAGTTTCATGTTGCGGTAGAGTTTTAATATGATATACTATGGGGGTTACCAGTCAAAAGGATAGAGTAAAACTCCGCAGTAGCAATGGTTAGAACTTCTCCCTTTTTAGGGTCAATTGTTTCCAGGAGTAATTAATTATAGAGAAATATCTTATTTAGTGAATATTTTTTGTTATGTGGAGAGGAGGTGAATAGATTTCATGGCAGCTAAGTTATTTGTAGGCGGTTTGTCGTGGGGTACAACCGACGACACGCTCAAGGATTTTTTCGCTCAAGCGGGAACAGTGGTATCAGCCACAGTAATAACCGACAAGTTTTCCGGTCGATCCAAGGGTTTTGGATTCGTGGAGATGTCGACTGACGCGGAAGCGGATACAGCGATAGAAAAACTCAACGGGCAAACGCTTGATAACCGTAGCATTACCGTCAATAAAGCTCGACCGCAGGTCCCTCGGGAAAATCGGTTTGGCGACAGGCCGCATCAAGGCGGCGGTTACCAGAGTAAAGGCGGTTTTCGCGGCAATAGATAAGGCTTAAAGCAAAATTCCCTGTAGAATTTTCCTTTTAGGTTTTGTCGTAGTTTAAACCCCGAAAACGGGGGTTGTTGGTTATGGCAAAAATAGTTTATTCCAAGACAGCCGAAACCCCGATTTAATCGGGGCTGAAGGCGATTCTAATGGCGTGATCCGCCAGCTGGCGGAGAACACAAGGCGGAACAACTATTACCTTATAAATATCGGGGAATCGAAGTCCCTTGCTCCGGAAGTTTATAAATCCCGAAGACAGGGGTTGTTGGTGATGGCAAAAATAGTTTATGATGAGAGCGGACAGCTACTTATCAAGGTTATGGAAAGGGGGTGGAAATGATGATGTATAGATTTGGTGGGATGATGAACGGTTCTTGGGGAGCTTTTGGGTTGATTACTTGGATATTACTGATTTTGTTTTTGGTTCTTGGTATCATGTATTTCGTGCGTGAGATTGATAAACCCAAGAGAAAGTAACTCTCAACCGTATCTATGAATTGGTATGTAGCAGCATTTTTGTCCGCGGTGTTTGCGGCGTTGACGTCGATTTTAGCAAAAATTGGGATCAAGAATGTTGACAGTAATCTAGCGACGGCGATTCGGACGACGGTAATTTTGGTGTTTACCTGGGGGATTGTAATAGCACAGGGTACGGCGACTGGTCTAACCAAGATTGGCCGAACTGGCATGGTGTTTCTGGTATTATCTGGAGTGGGGACGGGGTTATCGTGGCTGTTTTACTTTTATGCCTTGAAAGTGGGTGAGGTCAGTAAAGTGGTGCCGATTGATAAGTTGAGTTTAGTGTTAACCATCCTTTTTGCCGGACTAATTTTAAAAGAAAAGATTACGGGAGTGGTGGTTTTGGGGGCTCTACTCATGACCGGTGGGGCGCTTTTAATTGCTTATGCCAAATGAAGGGAGGAGCGATGAAGGGTTATTCCAAGGGGAACATAAATACTCCGGGCCTGCGCCCGAAGGATTTTTATTTTGCCCACATTGAAGAGAAGACGCTAGCTAATTCGAACTATCGGCAGGTACTTTATACCGGTCCAAAGAGTCAGCTTGTACTAATGAGTCTGGCGCCGGGCGAGGAGATCGGCGAAGAGATTCATGAAGACCATGATCAATTTTTTCGGTTTGAAAGTGGTGAGGGAGAAGTGGTGGTAGTCGATGACGTGTTTACCGTCAGGGATGGGGACTGTGTGGTGGTGCCGGCGGGAGCCAAGCATAATGTGATTAATACCTCTAGTACGTTGCCGCTTAAACTTTATACCATCTATTCACCGCCGGAACATCCGGACGGGACGGTGCAGAAAACCAGGGTGGAAGCGATGGCAGCGGAAGGGTAGTGTTAAGGGTAAATTTAAAAAGGCAGATCGCTTTGATAAGACATTGGTTTTTGGGTGCAAAGGCGGTAGTAGCACCACTTGCAGCCATCGGGATTTTCTGGTGGAGTGGGGCCATTTAAGAGTTTGGAGACTTCAGAAATAAAGGCGTAGAATCTGTCCATATCTTCTTTAATTTCAAACCATTGGGGTTTGGCTTTAAAGATTACATCTTCGCCGGGGAAAGAAATTGCTTCGGGGTTGATGGCGACAATTCCCATGGCGCTCACTTTTTTAGGTGAACCAAAAGCGGGATTTTCCAAGGCAAATTTGTAAGCGTGGAGTTGGGCAAAAAATTTTTGGATTTTGTCTTCTGTCGGGTCGGTGATTTTAAAATCAATTACCGAATAGGTGCCGTCGTCGAGGCGCGAAGCAACGTCAAAGCGCCCGCCGATAAAACAATCGTTAGTGGGAGGAATGGGTTTAGATTTTAAAAAACCTTCTTTGACCTCAATTTTTCCAGCGGGAAGTGAAGAATTAATTTCTCTTAAATCCATGCCGATAAGGGTGTTTTGCAGAAGGGAATTCATTTTACTAAAGACGCCGGGCATGCCGATCGAGGGCAGTTCTTTGATAACCCCCGTCGCTTTCTGGTAATAGCAGTGTTTACAGTCTTGGTAGAGATATTTGAAATCAGACGGAGAGAGTTTGTACATCAATTCTTTATACCACTTTTTGTAAGCAAGCCTAAACCCCCAGTCAGACTCGGAGGCTGAAGGCTGGGAGACTTTTTAATAATCGTATCTTTCGGGTTATCTCCTAATTGAAATATCTAATAATTACGTCTGAGAAAAAGGTGTCGATGATAAATTCTTTCTTTTTTAACTCGAGTTTTCCAGGAATTTCCGGTATTAAGCAGTTGTTTACTCGGTGGTGATTTATGGCCCAGACTATAATCATGCCGTTATCCGACCCACCTTCTTTGTGGACAAATTTTTTGTAGCCTTCAATGAAGGCGTAGCCGAGAGCTGGGTCGGATGGATCGTCTAAACCATTAAGTAAACCGATGCTTTGTTTTTTAATTTTTTGGTTGTGAGTTTTAATTAACTCACTTTCAATTTTTGAACGCCCCGAGTCATATAGGTAATAGTCGGTACTTTCCGGATCTTCGTGGAAGGAGACAAATAGGTCGAACGGTCCTTTTTTCAAGACTTGTAGATTCCATTGAACTTCAAGGTCATCAGAGTTTTCGTAGAAAATCCGATTGATGTCGGTACTGCGGTGATTGAATCTCGATTTGGCGGCTACAGCCGAGGGGGAGACTTGGGGAACAAAAATAAAGGCGGGCAAGCGGGATTCATAATTTTTTAGGCACTCGGTGACGATGTTGATGACTTCGTATTCGTCTCCATGGGTACCAGTGTGGATGAGGAGTTTTGGTTTTTGACCGGACTCAAAGAAATGAAAATCCGAGTTTTTTTGGAGTAAGTTTTTCCTCATTATGTTTTGTAGCTAGTTATTCTGTTTGGACCCTGTCTATTTCAGATTGTTACCAGGCTAGGGTTTGGGCTGAGCAGGTTGGTCTAGTACCTTCCGAGCCAATAACCAATTTTGTACTATTTAAACTTTACTAAAGATTTTGTCTCATCAAGATAAAGTAAAGGAAAATATTTCTTATATAATTCCGGAGTCGTTATAAAAATTGACTTATCAGAATCATAAATTATTTTTCCTTCAATACTTTTTGCTTCACCAAACCTTTTTCTATGGGGAGTTGAATGATCCAACATAATTTCTATTACCTTTCTGATTCGTGTATGTGGATAGTTATTCTTTTCTAAAAATCTTTCCGCAATTCTTGTGCTATTGTTTGGGTGATTGTAGTAATTATCTTCTGGGGTTTCTTCCGAATTGTAATCTATATCATGAAAGATTATCGCTAATTTTAATGATTCATAATCTACATCTTTGACAAGAGCTGCTATTTCCATTGCCTTCTTCATAACATTTTCTATATGTTGCCATCGATGGAACAGATCGTTCTTTTCATATTCATTTTTTGCAAATTTAGTAGCTTTATCAACTATATGCATATAAAACAATTTTTCTAGGCTGCCGGGCAGGGACTCGAACCCCAATACCATCCTTCAGAGGGATGTGTCCTACCATTAGACGACCCGGCAATAATTACTTCAGAGCAAGTGTATTTTACCATTTGCCATGAGGTAAGTGTCTAGTTACAATGGGAGTATGAGTACGTTTCTTCAGGTGATGCTGGCGTCTTTGATTGTCAGTGCCGGCGGGCTGATTGGGGTGGTTTCTTTGGTGGTGAATCAGCAAAAACTGAGAGGGTTTTTGATTTTACTCGTGGGGTTGGCCGCGGGAGCGCTCATGGGTGGGGCATTTTTACATTTATTACCAGAGGCGGTCGAGTTGCTTGAGCCGAAGGCGGTATTTCTGGTTGTTTTGGTATCGTTTGTGGGATTTTTCTTGTTGGAGAAAGTGCTGCAGTGGCGACACTGTCATCACGGGGTGTGCGAGGTTCACTCCGACGTGGGGATACTTAATTTAATCGGTGATTCGATTCACAACTTTTTGGACGGTTTGATTTTAGCGGGAGCGTTTGCGGTGGACATTCGTTTAGGTTGGATTACTACATTGGCGGTGGCCTTACACGAAATTCCCCAGGAAATTGGTGATTTTGGGGTACTTTTATATGCGGGTTGGAGGAAGAGCGCGGCGATTATGGCTAACTTCGCGGTGGCGTTGACGGCGGTCTTGGGGGCAGTGATCGGTTATGTGTTTACGGCTGGGAGTGGGGCGGCAGCGTATCTTATGCCTATAGCTGCGGGAGGGTTTATTTATATTGCGGCGGCAGATTTATTACCGGAGATTCGGATGGAGAAGAGTCTTAAGAAATCGTTAAGTTCATTCGGTATATTCCTAGGAGGTCTGGTGCTCATGTATGTGTTTACGTTTTTAGAGTAAGAAAGTTATGGCTGGTATTGGGGGAATTGGAGAATACTACCTGGCGGTTCAAGCCTTAACGCCGGCAGAGAAGACGAGCGTTCCGGTAATGACAGAACCGGCAGTCAAAAGTTCCGGTTTGCCGTTTGGGATGTGGTCGCTGATTGTGTTTGTGACGGTATTGTTTTTAGGGATGGTGACACTAATGGCGACTAAGACGCGTAACTTAAAGCGACTGTTGATGGTATTGACCGCCGCTCTGATTACGGCGGTGGTGCCGTTGGGATTGGATTTGACCTTAAAGCCAACTTCGGTGACGATTAGGGCGGGAGCGGAGCTCGTACCTAAAAATCTGGTGGTAGATGAGGTAACCCAGACTGGTTTTACGGTTAGATGGGAGACGGGGGTACCGGTTATCGGTACGGTTAGATTAGGGACTGATGGTCAGACATTTCCGAGGACGCATGTTGAGGCAGGGGGAGCAAAAACAACTGTTCATAAGTTGACGCTAACTCAACTTCGGCCGGGTGAGACTTACTATTTTGAGGTTTTATCTCACACCACTTGGTACAACGATGGGGGGCAGCCGTTACGGGTGGAGACTTTGCCGTAGGGAAAATTTTTTAATTTCCAACTATCAATTTTTAATTTATCAGTTAGTGAAGAGGTACTGAAATTGTGTCATTTTGAAAATTAACGTAAGATAGATTTATGTTGTTACAGGCAGTTACCGGTGTCGCAAACTACTATGTGACCATTTCCGAATTAACTCCTTTGTCAGATAAGTCGGGAGCACAGGTAGCTTTAATTGAGAGCGGGTTTAAATTGGGTTACGAACAATTGACGGCGGCGGTAATGGTTTTTTTTATCGTGTTGCTTTTTAGTCTTAGCGTCCTGGTTTATAGTCGGTTTAAAGACACCCGGCGGGTGTTTTGGGCGGTGATCCTGGCCTTGACAGTGGGGATGTTGCCTCTAGCGATTCAACTAGTGCGGAAGCAAACTGGGATAATTACTGAGGCTAAGCCAACCTTAATACCTCGGCAGGTGCAGATAACCGACGTGACCGATACAGGTTTTAGTGTATCTTGGCAGACTGATGAAGCGGCAATGGGGGCCATTCGTTGGAGTAGTCGAGATGATGACAAGTCCTGGCGGACGGTGCCGGAGACTCAAGGTGAAGAGCAAAGGAACCATCGGGTGGTGGTAAACGGGTTAGCTGGCGGGACGGTTTATTATTTAGAGATTTTCTCTTTTAATCAGTGGTACAACCAACAGGGAGTGCCGATTGTGGTGATGACCAAGTTTGAAACAGATGAGGGAAAACGATGAAACGATACAGGCTGGCGGCTTTAGGAGGGACGTTTGATCATCTTCATAGGGGTCACGAGCGGTTTATCGCTTCGGCATTGGCGGCGGCGGAGAGAGTGATTATTGGGGTGACATCAGATGACTTTCCTCAGATTAAGGCTGCTCGTGACCTGATTAAGTCGTTTCGACAAAGGCGGCAAGAACTAGAGGAATTTATTGGAAAGCAGGGACTTTCGGAGCGAGTGGAACTGATACCTCTTGAGGATAGATATGGTCCTACTGTCAGCCAACCGGGGATTGAGGCGGTGGTGGTAACCCAGCAAACCTACGATGGAGGTAGGGAGATCAATACTAAGAGGGAACTAGTAGGAATGGGGCCATTGCCCCTTATCAAGGCGGAGATGGTGACTGACCAAGAGGGTAAGTATTTATCGTCGACCAGGATTCGCCTCGGAGAGATTGATCGGGAGGGACGGTTATTTCAGGCATTGTTTCAGGAGCGGTATGATTTGTCGCCGAGTCAGAAAGAGGAGTTAAGGAAACCTCAAGGGACATTATTTAGATTTCCCCGGGCGCTGGATTTACGGTTAGTGATAGCGGCGGTGCGGCCGACCAAACTAGCGTTGGTGGGTGATGTGGCTGTCGGTTTCTTTTTGAAAAACGGTTTAGCTTTTGACTACGGTGTGTTTGACGAGATAATCGGCAGAAAATCGACGGCTTTGGTTACCGGATTGGCCGGGTCAGAGGCTTGGGTGGTGCCGGCAGATAATCCTGCCGGTGGGGTAACACCAGATTTAGTGAGAGCGCTTAAACAGGTGCAGGGGCATCATCGGGGGCTGGTAAAGGTGCGGGGAGAGGAAGACCTGGCAGTTTTGCCTCTAGTGATGCTGTTACCTTTGGGAAGCCTGATTTTCTATGGTCAGCCAGGACAAGGGTTGGTGGCCTTGAGTGTGAGCGAGGCGACAAAACGTTATTATCGATCTTGGCTAGAGCGTTAGGAACAAGTCGGTTATTTGAAAGTACGATTATGAACTTCCCTAATCGCTGGTTGGTATTTTCACTGAGGGAGATAGTGTTTGGTTTGGAAGACGGGATTGTATCGACGCTCGGAGTGATAACCGGCATAGCCGAAGGGACTAAAGATCGCTACACTATTCTTTTGGCGGGATTGGTGATAATAGCGGTGGAAAGCTTATCGATGGCAGCAGGGACGTATTTATCCAATAAGTCGGAAGAAGAAGTTTTGGCTCGGGTAGCTAATAATTCTAAGCATGCGCGGCTACACTTGGTAGCCAGTAAACAGTCTTCCTTTCGGGCATTTTTGATGGGAGTGGCGTATGTAGTGGGGGGAGCGGTACCGGTTTTACCCTATATGGTGGTGCCGTTATCATGGGCTCTCGGAGTGTCGGTGGTGGCGGCGGTGGCAGCACTGGTGGCGATTGGGATATGGAAAGCCAGGGTCACCGGTACCAACATCTTCCGTAGTGTCCTAGAGATTGCCGGTATATCGCTGGTGGCAGCTTTGGTCGGTTTTATCATTGGCCGAGTGGCGGGGGTGTTCAATCCGGCTTTAAACCGATTTAGCCTCTTATGAGTAAAGATCCGACGTTGACATTTAGCACTCGTTAGATTATACTGCTAATTTAGGTTACCGATTACTTCTTATTAGATTACTTATAATATATGGCATTGGTATTGACTCCCAAATCTACCATTTTCCCCGCTTACCCGTTGGTGGCGATTCGGGAAGGGGTAATTTTTCCTCATACAGAATCTGTTTTAACTTTCGGCAGGCCCAAATCGGTTAATGCAGTAACAGCGGCGTTTAAGGGAGATAAACAAATTGTTTTGGTAGCCCAAAAAGAGGCCAGAATTCATGATCCTAAGCCGAATGATCTGTTTGGCGTCGGGACGTTGGCGGTAATAGAGCGGACGTTAAAGACAGATACCGAACTAAATGCTTTGGTACGGGGGGTTAAGCGGGTACGGATTCAAGAAGTAACCGACCAACTGCCTTTTATGGTGGCTAGAGTCGAAGAGATTCCCGATATTGACGAGAAGAGTTCAGAGGTGGAGGCGTTGGTGCGGCACTTGACCAACGAATTAAAACGAGCAGTCAGCTTGGGTAAGAGTGTGGAGTTTTTGAATTTTATGAAACTGATGTCAGGAGTGGAAGCGGCGGAGTTGGTTGATCAGGTGGCGAGTGTTTTGGAGATTAAAACCGAGGAAAAACAGGCAGTTTTAGAAATGCCTAATGTGACGGAAAGGCTGAAGAAAGTGGGAGAACATTTGTCTCACGAAATAAAAGTACTGGAAATTGAACGAAGCATTGCCAGTAAAACACAAAAGAAATTTGATAAAAGTATGCGAGAGACGGTGTTAAGAGAGCGGCTTAAAACCATTCAAAAAGAACTCGGTGATGAGGAGAGCGAAGATCAAGAACTTATCGAACTCAAAAAAAAGATTAAAGCGGCGGGTATGTCGAAAGACGTTCAAGACAAAGCGATGAAAGAGTTGAAACGTTTGGCTCGCATGAGTTTGCATCATCCGGAGAGTGGTTATATTCGGACGTGGCTGGATGCGGTTATTGATATGCCCTGGAGTTTACGGAGTGAAAATAACACAACCATACAACGAGCAGAAAAAGTACTCAATGAGGATCACTATGCTTTGAAGGAAGTTAAGGAGCGAGTAGTTGAATATCTGTCTGTTTTAAAACTAAAGCAAAAAAAGGAAAAGACTAAGGATGGTGGTGATAAGCCGTCGGCTCGGTCGGTGCCAACGATTCTATGTTTTGTCGGTCCGCCGGGAGTCGGGAAAACGAGTATTGGTCGGTCAATTGCCAAATCCCTGAAGCGGAAATTTGTTAAAATTTCTCTCGGTGGCATCCGGGATGAGGCGGAGATTAGGGGGCATCGGCGAACGTACGTGGGGGCAATGCCAGGGCGGATTATTCAAGGTATTCGAACGGCGGGGACTAAAAACCCTGTCTTTATGATGGATGAGATTGATAAAGTCGGTATTGATTTTCGGGGAGACCCAAGTTCGGCTCTATTGGAGGCGCTTGATCCTGAACAGAATTATCAATTTTCTGATCACTATCTGGAAGTGCCATTTGATCTGTCGGAAGTAATTTTTATCACTACCGCCAATGTTTTGGATACCATTCCTCCCGCTCTACGTGATCGGTTGGAGGTGATTAGGTTTGCTGGGTATACCGAAGAAGAGAAGTTTCAAATTGCCAAACGGCATTTAATGGCAAAGACGTTGAAGACGAATGGTTTGGAGAAAGAGAATGTAGAAATCCCATCGGCGGTGTTACGGATGGTGATTAAGCAATATACCAGGGAGGCGGGAGTGCGGAATTTGGAGCGGGAAATGAGTAAAATTTTTCGAAAAACAGCACGGCAATTTGCCGAAGGCAAAAAAGGAAGAATAAAAGTAAATCCTCATGATCTTATTAACTATTTGGGACCGGCAAGGTTTACGGATACGGTAGCGGAAAAGCAAGACGAGATAGGGGTAGCAACTGGACTAGCTTGGACGCAGACTGGCGGAGATATCTTGTTTGTGGAAGTGGCGCTGATGCCGGGGAAAGGCAAGGTGATAATAACCGGGCAACTCGGAGAAGTGATGCAGGAGTCTGCCAAAGCGGCGGTGTCGTATGTTAGAAGTCACTGGCAGCCCCTTAAGTTACCGCAAGATTTTTATCAAGATACTGATGTCCACATCCATGTGCCAGAGGGAGCGGTGCCGAAGGATGGCCCTTCGGCGGGAATTACTATTACCACGGCGATTGTGTCTGCTTTTACCCAGCGGCCGGTGCGAAAATATGTGGGAATGACAGGAGAAATTACTTTGAGGGGGAGAGTGTTAGAGATTGGCGGGGTGAAAGAGAAGGTGATAGCGGCTCATCGGGCAGGTTTAAAAACACTCATCTTACCTAAGAACAATAAGAAGGATTTAATTGATGTACCGAAGGAAGTTAAAAATGATATTGACTTTCACTTCGTCGATCATATGGATAAGGTGCTGACTTTAGTTTTGGTAAGAAGGAAAAACAATCATTTAGATCGAGTAATGAGAAAGTCGGCGATGTCTGTAAGCAAGGTTGTGGCTTGAGAGGGAGTTACTTTTAGGGTGAATAGGGCGCGTTTACCCTTTTTAACATAGTCTTTAGCTAGGTTTTGGCATTCTTTCAGAGTGCCGCTTTTTTTCACCAAGTGTTGAATTTGCCGAAGTTGTATTTGGGTAATATTTTTACCCACACATTTTTGAAGAAACTTTTTTTCTTCGGAATTTACTCTTTTGTACGTTTTGACAAGTAAAAGTGTTTTTTTACCTTCACGAATGTCGTTGCCAACTGGTTTACCGGTAGTTTTAGTGTTGCCAAACAAGCCGAGGATATCGTCTTGCATTTGGAAGCCCAAGCCGACGTTTTGAGAGTAGTGATGTAAAGCTGACTTAATTGAAGTATTGTCAGCGAGGATGAGACCAAGCATTAAAGGTGCTTCGATGGTATACCGGCCGCTGACGAGGAGGATGCCCTTAAGGTAATCTGTTTCTTCGGCTTTGGCGATGGGTAGGTGATTTTGAAAATAAGTAATTTGAAAGCCGGCGACGGTATCATAGAGAATTTGGTTAAGCCAGTTGACGGCCTTGATGATAGACTCGGCAGGAAAGCCAGATTCGGTAAGGGCGTCGAGAGCTAGAGTATGAAGGTGGTCACCAGCGATAATGCCAAGAGAAAGGCCGAGGTGCGGATCGGTTTTATTAAATTTTTTTTGGAAGAGTTTGTGATAATCGACTTCAAGCGTATCGCCGCCGTAGCGGATTTGGTCACGGTCAATAATGTCGTCGTGAGTGAGAAGATATTGATGGAGGAGTTCGATGGCAATGCCGGCTTTAATAATTTTTTCGGAGTCTTTGCCGCCGGCTAGATCGTAGGCGAGTTTGATCAGGAGAGGACGGATACGTTTGCCGCCGCGCAAAACTCGTTTAGCCACCCGTTTGGTCATGTCGGCTAGAACGGGGTCAACTTGGCGGTGTTGGTTAATTTTGTCGATTAAAAAAATTTCCAACTGACGATCAAATTTAGCTTTGAAGCGGTCTAACTCTTCCTCTAGAGGCATGGGTAAATTGTATCATAATAGAGAGTTTACATCTGGTATAATGAAGTAAAGCCGCCATCATCTAGAGGCCAAGGATACATGGTTCTCAACCATGACACACCGGTTCGAATCCGGTTGGCGGCACTGAAAATTTGTAAACAAATTTTTAGTGTAAACACTGCTTATAGAATTGATATATTAAGTGCGTATTGCTAGAAAGATAGTTTTAGGGTAGGATACGGTTTTGTAAATTGATTTCTGCCGGAAAGCCTCCGTTTTAAACGGAGTTTCTTTTTAAGAGAGGGTTAGACAATGAATGGTAATGATGAAGTGAGTTTAACCAAAGAGGGTTATGATGAGCTCGTGGTAGAGTTAGCCGAGGTTAAGGAGAAAAAGTTACCGGCCGCCATCGAGCGGGTGAAACGTGCCCGAGATTTTGGGGATTTATCAGAGAATAGTGAATATCACAGTGCTCGGGATGATTTGTCTTTTCTTGAGGGGAGGATTGAAGAGTTGGAGAGCCTCATAGTCCGAGCTAAAATCATAAAGACGGGTAAATCAACGAAAGCGGTGACACTAGGAAGTAAGGTGACGGTGCGGGCTAATGGTCAGACGCACACTTACTTCATAGTGGGTGAGTATGAAGCGGATCCGACGGAGAAGAAAATTTCTCATGAGTCGCCGCTGGGGAGAGCGCTCATAGGTAAAAAAGTGGGGGAGAAAGTTGAATTTGTGGCGCCAGTCGGGAAAATTCTGTACGAGATCAAAAAGATTGATTAGTACCGGCAGTGGCAAACTGTTGGTACGATGATCCCCTTATTGAGGGGATTTTTGTTAAGATAAGAGTATGTTTTGGGCAGACGAGTTTGCGCAAACCATTATTGATTCAGGAAAGCATCGACCTTATTGGGTGGATGACATGAAGACTCCCTCTGGGCGAGTGCATATCGGGTCGGTGCGGGCGGTGGTGACGCATGAGCTTATTTACCGGGCGCTTAAAGACAGAGGGGTTAGCGTAACCTTTTCTTATGTGCTTGAGGATCACGATCCGATGGATGGCCTGCCTGTTTACCTTGATCAAAAGAAATTCACTCCCCATTTGGGTAGGCCTTTGTTTCAGATTCCGTCACCTGATTCCGGCTATGCGTCTTTCGGGCGGCGATGGGGTGAGGAGTATAAAGAAATTTTTAACTCGATCGGAGTTCACCCGAAGGTGATTTGGGGTTCGGAGTTGTATCTTTCCGGCAGGATGAACGGTGTGGTGAAGGAATGTTTGGATAAGGCAAGTGTCATTCGGGATATTTATATTGAGCTTTATGGGAAAAATGCTAAACCCAAAGGTTGGATTCCTTTTAGTGTGGTGTGCGAGAAGTGCGGTAAGTTGTCGACAACGATGGTGACTGGTTGGGATGGTGATAGGGTAGCATACGAGTGCAAAATCAATGCGGTCGACTGGACGAAAGGGTGTGGATATCGGGGTAAAACATCTCCTTTTAGCAACAAAGTCCGTTATGCTGGTAAATTACCGTGGAAAGTGGAGTGGGCCTGCAAATGGAAGGTGATTGGGGTAACCATCGAAGGGGCAGGTAAAGATCATATGAGCCAGGGTGGCTCACATGATATTTCTAAACAGGTTTCTAAGCGGGTGATTAACTATCCGGTGCCGTTTTATTTTTCCCACGAGTTCTTTTTGACCGGAGGTCGAAAGATGAGTTCTTCCAGAGGGATAGGTAGTAGTGCCAAAGAAGTGGCGGAAATTATTCCGCCGTACTTAATTCGATTTATGATAACGCGGGTCAGGTACAATCGGGCGATCAATTTTGATCCCGAAGGAAATACTATTCCTGATTTGTTTGATGCCTACGATGAAGTGGCAGTTTCCTATTGGCGGGGAAAAGATAAAAAACTAGCGAGGATTTTTGAATTGTCGCAGATTGAGGGTAAACCGCCGGCGGAGCACTTTTTGCCGCGGTTTAGAGATGTGGCTTATTACCTGCAAGATCCGAAAGTAAATTTGATTGATCAATTTGAGGCAGTAAAAGGAAGTGAGTTGACTGATTGGGAAAAGCAGGTACTTAATGAGCGGGGGCGATATGCGAAGATTTGGCTGGAGCGATATGCATCCTCGGAGAAAGTGTTTCAAATAACCAAGAAAGTACCAAAGGAAGCCGCTGATTTGACAAGTGAACAAAGGCAGTACTTAGGCGAGGTGGCGAAACTGTTGGGTAAGGAGTGGAGTGCTGCTGAGGATCTGCAGCAGGCGCTGTATGAGAAAGCTAAGGAGAGGGGTTTATCCGGGAAAAATGCGTTTACAGCAATTTATACGGCTCTTTTAGGAAAGACATATGGGCCAAAAGCGGCGTGGTTGTTAATAGAGAACAAAGAGATAGCAGTGAATCGTTTTAAGGCGTCAGTAAGTAGGAAGGGGTAAGATGATTAAGCGGGATGAGTTAATTAAGTTTATTTATAAAACTATTGGAGAGGAATGGTTGCAAAAGGCCTTGGTGAAAGACGAGCTAGCAAATGGAGTGCAAGTACTGGGTGATGAGAAGGTTAACAAAGTGACATTAGGAACTAGTTTGACTGAAGATTTTTTGAAGGAAGCGGTGCGGGTAGGTTCCAACTTTGGTATTTTTCATCACGGTTTTGATGTGAGGACATTTAAATCACGCTATCCGCTGTTTTCTCAAAAACGGTTGAGGCTTATATTTGAACAAAAAATGTCAGTAATGGGTTTTCATTACGCGTTGGATGCTCATCCGATCTTAGGTAACAATGCGGTGATCATTCGAGAACTGGGGGCTAAATTAAAAGAGTCGCTGTTTGAAGAATGGGGATATACAGCCTCGTTTCCGAAGCAGGTGATGGTTAAAGAACTGTCCGGCCGGTGTGCCAAGCTATTTGAGCACGATGTGTTTGCGGTACTAACCGGTCCGGAAAAGGTAACGTCAATCGGGGTGGTGTCGGGAGCGGGCAAGCCATATGGCGAGCATTTGGCGGAGATGGAGGAGAAAGGGGTGCAGCTTTTTATTACCGGTGAATCAAGCGAGTCGGTACCGCATAAAATGA
>Ga0155827_15_pt2 | contig 28570 bp, 32 predicted proteins | sample RifCSPlowO2_01_FD_107481 | JGI IMG/M metagenome (GOLD analysis project Ga0155827, IMG submission 107481) | Microgenomates group bacterium RIFCSPLOWO2_01_FULL_46_13 | reverse complement strand
ACCAGCCACCAGCCACCAGCCTAAAAGCACGTTTCTCCAATCATCAACCTCATTTTAAGTTCGCCGGCCGCATTGTCGGCGGTCACCCCACCCCAGACTGGGTTGAAAAACTCCCATCAAATCACACCAGGATAATACTTCAGTTGACTAAAGGAAAGCTTTTTTTCAACGACATGCGAGTTTTTGGCTGGATCAAGGTGATCACCAATCAGGAATTAGACAAATTGAATCAAGGCTTGCCGCCAGACGTCATCGATGCCAACTTTAGTCTTAAATACTTTACTGATTATCTCGCTCGCACCGGTCGTCCCGTCAAAATTGCCATCACCGATCAAAATAAAATGGGCGGAGTCGGAAATATTTACGCTAACGACGCGCTTTGGCAGGCAAAAATCCATCCTCGCCGCCCCGCCAAGTCTCTAAATCTTTCCGAAATCAACCAACTGCACCGTGCTCTTAAATTAGTCCTAAAGCTAGGTATTAAGTACGGCGGCGCAACCGCCTCCGATGATAAATTCGTCCACACCACCGGCTTAGGCGGTAAATACCAAGAACACTTTCTGGTTTACGAACAGGACGGAAAACCTTGTCATCGGTGTCAAACCATAATTAAAAAAATTAGGTTAGCTGGTCGCGGTACCTACTATTGTCCACACTGCCAACCTTTATCATGAAATTAGACCACCTCACTCTCCAAAACTTTCGCAATTACACTCAAAAAGACCTTACCTTTAATCCTGAACTCACCGTCGTCGTTGGCGAAAACACCAGCGGCAAAACTAATCTCTTAGAAGCCATCTACTTATTAGCCACTGGAGACAGTTTTCGAGCTGAACGCATCGAAGAAATGGTCAAGTGGGGGCAAGACGTAGCCCATATCACCGCTCAAGTGACCGAAGCCGCTAAAACTGATAAATCAGAAGCTACCACCCTCGCTGTTTCCTTAACTAGGGGAATCCTCAATGGCCAACAGATTCCCAAAAGAAAATACGCTGTCAATGGTGTTGCCAAACGAAAAAAAGATTTTACCGGTTTGGTGACTGTCGTCATTTTTCGGCCGGAAGATTTGGACTTAATCGTCGGCTCACCCGGCCGTCGTCGCGCCTACCTTGATAACGTTTTAAGCCAAGTCGACGCCCACTATAGTCGCAGTCTAGCCAGTTACGAAAAAGCTCTCACTCGTCGCAACAAACTCCTCGATTTAATTCGCGAAGGCGAAGCCAACCGCACCGTCCTCACTTTTTGGGATCAGTTGCTCATTCGCGACGGCACTATTCTCACCGAGAAACGACGGCATTTTATAGACTCTCTCACTGTCCAACACGGCTTAGGGAGAGACTTACGCGTTGTCTATGATTTTTCTGCCATATCCGAAAAAAGATTAAAAGAATATGAGCGGGAAGAAGTCGCCGCCGGTTTCACGCTGGTTGGCCCTCACAAAGATGATTTTTGGGTAGAAAAAAAGGCAGGCGAACAAATCAAAGATTTATCCACCTACGGCTCACGGGGAGAACAGCGTTTAGCCATCATCTGGCTTAAACTCAACGAGCTTACCTATAGTTTACAGTCGACTGGTCAAATACCGCTGCTTTTATTGGATGATATATTAAGTGAGCTCGACGAAGATAATCGCCAACTAATTTGGCAGTTAGTCACCGGCGATTCTGACTCTACCCCCCAAACGGTTATTACCACTACCGAATTATCAACCTCAATGAAAACTACCAAGTCCTATCAAATCAATCTTAATCACTCGGTATGAAGAAGAAACCGCCACTCAAACTCTATACCAAAACTGGCGATCAAGGTACCTCCAGCACCCTATCGGGCAGGTTTGCCAAAGACCATTCCCTCTTTGAAGTAGTCGGTACCCTTGACGAACTTAACGCCACCCTCGGTTTAGTTGCCGTCATTGCGAAGACAGCCACCAAAAAAGAACTCCTTCTCATTCAAAACCTGCTTTTAGTTATCGGTGCCGTCGTTAGCGGCAGTCGTCAGGTCAAACTCAAACCAAACCATGTTACCTTTCTAGAAAAAAGAATTGATTTTTACCAATCTCATAGCGGTAAACAATGGCTAACCAGTTTTATTCTTCCCGGTGGCATTGAAGTTGCCGCCCGCCTCGATCTCGCCCGGACTATTTGTCGTCGTCTCGAGCGTCTGGTTGTCACTTTAAGTCAGAATCAAAAAATTGACCCCCTTATTTTAAAATACCTCAACCGTTTAAGTGATTACTTGTATGCCCTTCGTTGTCATCTCAATTACCAGGACAAATACAAAGAAATAAAATTTAATAGCAGTGAGTTTAGAAGATGACTCAAAAAGCCAGAGTCTTTGTCGCTACTCCTCTTGATGATGATAGCCAAAAAAGCCTTCAAAAAGTCATTAAGCTCTTAGCGCGAAAACACTGGCCCGTCCGTTGGGAACCAGTCGAAAAGCTCCACTTAACCATCGCCTTCATTGGTTGGCTAGATAAATCAAAAATATCCATCATTAACCAGGCTACCCGAAAAGCCGTTGATGGATTCCCACTATTTACTGTTGAATATAAAGGTATGGGCGCCTTTCCTGACTTAGTTACCCCCAGGGTTATTTGGCTTGGTTTAAAAGGCGATCTGTACCATTTATCAGGTCTTTACAAAAACGTTCGTCTTGCACTAGAAACTGTTGGTTTTAAACTCGAGTCACGCCCGTTTACACCCCACATCACCCTCGGCAGGGTTGAAAAGGGAGTCAGGCGCAAGTTTCTCCAGACCATTGGTAGCGGGATAGGGAAACTTCATCAGCTATCAATCAGCACACCGTGGCGGGTTGATCGGGTTGTCATCTACGAAAGTCAGTTAACGAGACAAGGCTCAATTTATTATCCGCTGCAAGAAATAATCCTAAGTTCATCAGGAAAATAAACTACTACGGCCTAAAGGCCGTAGTATTCCCCTGACGGGGAAGCAGTATATCTACGCCAAGTCAGACTTGGCCGATGTTACTACCTAATGATCTTTCTGGCTTTCATCTCCGGTCTAAAGACCGGAGTACTCAGCCAGATACGAATAGAGTAAAATAGAGTTATGTTTCCAAAACTTACCCCAAAAGATTTACCAGGCTTGTATATTCCACCTAAAAATTCCCATAAAGGCCAAAACGGCAAACTCTTAGTCATCGGCGGCAGTAAACTCTTCCACGCCAGCATTTTTTGGGCCGCCGATGTTGCCAGTCGTATTGTTGACCTCGTCCACTTTAGCTCTCCGGCCATGGAAAATAATGACCTCGTTCGCCAAAAAGCCAAAACCGGCTTTTGGAATGGCATCGTTGTTCCCTGGGAAGAGATAGATACCTATGTTAAAGAAGACGACTGTATTCTCATCGGTCCCGGTTTACCTCGACCGGAAGGCTTAAAAAGAGGGGAGACTTCTACCTCCGACATTGTCAACCCTCTTTTTGAAAAATACCCAAAAAAACGCTGGGTAATTGATGGTGGTGCCCTCCAGGAAATGAATAATTCACTCCTAACCGAGTCAATGATTATCACCCCCCATGCCGGCGAGTTTCACCGTCTATTTAACTTTGAAACCACACCGGAAAAAGCGCAAAAAATGGCACAGAAATTTTACTGTACCATCCTTCTTAAAAGTGTCGAAGATACTATTTGTTCAAAAGACTATTGCGTTCGGGTTGCCGGCGGCAATCCCGGCATGACCAAAGGCGGTACCGGTGACGTCTTGGCCGGCCTCGTCGCCGCCCTCTACTGCAAAAACCCCGCCTTTTTAGCGGCCCAGGCTGGCAGTTTAATTAATAAAACTGCCGGCGATAATCTCTACCAAAAAGTCGGCCCCTACTTCAACGCCAGCGATTTATTACAAGAAATACCCTTTGTTCTTAAAGAGCTTACTGCAAGATAGCGAAAGCTCTGGCCTCAGTCTGGAGATGAAGCGATAAAAATAGTCCCCTTTAGCCCGTGGATTTTTACTTTAAATAATTAGATCCGACACTTACCGTTTCTCCAAATGTTGCTCCAATTTAGTCAATTGAAGCGTCACTACCACCGCCAGTACCGTTACCATGAGAGCGTAGAGGAAGAGGGATACTAAGCCCGAACTCTCACCAATCAAAGGTTTGACATAACTCCCAATCGCTTCCTTGACCACCTCATTCCACGCCAGCGCCGCTACCAATCCCAGCCCAGAAGTCGACAAGGTCAACATCTGTTTAATAACCGCTTTCGGCAACTCCTTAGTTGATTGAGACATCGATAACTTCGCCATATCATCAAATTGTATCACGAGAGGGGATAAACCCAACTTGTTAATTTCAGCAAATCGTGCAACAATACATCAAAAGTAGAAATTGATTGATTATCCCAATCCTCCAACTTGATTTTTTGCTAACTGCCTATTCGGCCGTATCAAAAATCAGGTTAGAGGACGGGACTGCGTACTATTAATAAACTAAAAAGGAACTTGTGTACGAACCTCGTTATCTCATCACCCATAATATCTTAAGATACATCGGCCAAATTGATGCTGCTCGGGAAATGATTACCAACGCTGCTCTTGTTCCAGCCTGGGAAGCTAAATTTAGAGCCGATGCCGTCAGTCGCATGGTCCACCACGGCACCCATTTAGAAGGCAATGCTTTAAGCTTAGAACAAGCCCAAAAGTTAGTGGCAGTTGACGTCACCGACGCCGCCAAAGCGGGGGAGAAGGCTGGCGTCGTTGGTCGGGAACGCGACATCCAAGAAGTTATCAACTACCGCAAAGTTATTGATTGGATTGATCAGCACGGTAAGTCTGGCAGCCAACCGCGACAGTACTCTCCGGACATGCTCAAAGAAACTCATCGTTTAACAGTCGACAGAATATTAGACTCAGAAAGAAGCGGCGTCTACCGCAAAGTAGCGGTAGTAGTCAAAAACTCTCGTACCGGTGAGGTGAGTTTCAAACCACCACCTTATATCGAAGTTCCTTACCAAATCGATGAATTTTTTTCCTGGCTAAATAGCGAAGCAGGCAGACAACATCATCCCATCCTGCGTGCCGGTATCACCCATTATGAGCTTGTTCGCATTCATCCTTTCATCGACGGCAATGGTCGCGCCGCTCGGGCTATGGCTTTTCTAATTTTGTATTCGGAAGGCTACGACGTCAAACGCTTTTTCTCTCTAGAGGAATACTTCGACTTGAACGCCGCCAGTTATTACCAAGCCCTCCAAAGCGTCGGCAGTTCCGAAGAATTTGATCTAACCTATTGGCTGGAATACTTTACTTTGGGCCTGGCCGCCGAGCTCGATCGAATTAAACAACAAGTCCTCAAACTCTCTCGGGATTTAAGCCTTAAGAAAAAATTGGGTAAGCAAATTGCCCTCACCGAACGTCAAATCAAAATTTTGGAAACTATGGAGAGTAATGACGGCCAAATCTTAAGTAGCGACCTTGAAAAAATCTTACCTGAAGTTTCCGTCGACACCATTCTTAGGGACCTCAAAGATTTAATTAAAAAGGGTCTCATTAAAAAGAGAGGCAAAACCAAAGGCGCCCATTACCAACTAGTCGAGTAGCTTTGGTTATATGAATCTTAGCGAACCCCACGCGCTCTACATTACCCTAACTCTGCCCACAGTTTTTGCCGCCATTCTCATTTTCGAAGGCTTAAACCAAGTATTGAGCCACAAGACTATCGGTTGGGTAAGCGCCTTTTTCGGCTTCGCCTTTTTAGTCACCGTTTGGCTTACCTATTTTGCTTTATCAGGTTAGTTATGCTCCTTACCGAACTTGCCAACTTTTTACAACAACTCGAATCTACCAGTTCCCGTTTAGCTATAACTCAAATTTTATCAGAGCTTTTTAAGAAAGCCGATGCCGACGAGATCGATAAAATTGTCTATCTGGTGTTGGGCTCACTGGCTCCCCAATATGAGGGCTTGGTTTTTAATCTCGCCGATCGCCTCCTAATTCGCGCGGTCAGCCTTGCCTACCAGTTATCTGAAGAAAAAACCAAAGCTTTCTATCAGCGCAAAGGAGATCTTGGTACCGTCGTTGCCGAGTTAGCTAAAGAGAAAGGTGAAAGCGTCACCGTCAGCCAAGTGTATCAAACCCTGCGTCAAATTGCCGAAGACGAAGGTGAAAATAGCCAAGAACGAAAAATCAACCACTTCGCCAAGCTTCTAAAGGAGCTAGACCCTTTAAGCGCCAAGTACGTCATCCGTATCCCCCTCGGCAAACTGCGCTTAGGCTTTTCCGACAAAACCGTTCTTGACGCCTTATCTTGGTTGGAACGGGGAGACAAAAGTGCCAAAGCCAGACTCGAAAAATCCTATCAGGTTGTGCCCGACGTTGGCCTGCTTGCCAAAAGGGTAAAAGACCTGGGGATTGACAAGGCAACCAAAGATATCCAGCCAGTTGTTGGCGTTCCCGTTCTCCCCATGTTAGCGCAACGTCTTAAATCGCCAAAAGAAATGATTGAAAAAATGGGCAAGGTTTTTGTTGAGCCTAAGTTCGATGGGCTCCGTGTCTTGATTCACTTCAAACGAAACCAGCCAACCAATTTTATCAAGGCTTTCACCCGTAATCTCAATGACGTCTCTAACATGTTTACTGAACTTACAGATATTGGCAATTATATCAATGCCCGCCAAGTAATTTTGGACACCGAAGCCGTCGGCATGGACCCCGAAATGGTCAGATTAGCTGATTTCCAAACCACCATGAGAAGGCGGAGAAAATACCAGATTGACACCAAAGTCAAAGAGATACCACTTCGATTTCAAGTCTTCGACATTATTACCAAGGACGGAAAAAGTTACTTGGATACTCCTTACCACCAAAGGAGAGAAATCTTAAAAAGAGCTATCAAGGCAAACCAGCTTTTACTAGTTGACGAAGCGACGGTTACCGACGATCCCGAAGTCATCAATCAAGAATATAGAGACAAAATCAGACAAGGTTTAGAAGGAGTTATCGTCAAAAAATACGACACCGCCTATGTCCCCGGTCGGAGGGGCTGGCGTTGGGTCAAGATGAAAGAGGCAGAATTAGCCGTTGGCAAGTTGGCCGATACAGTCGATTGCGTTGTCATGGGGTATTATGCCGGTAGAGGCAAAAGAGCCAGTTTTGGCTTGGGAGGCTTTTTGGTCGGAGTCGGAGACGGCGATACTTTTAAATCGATAACTAAAATCGGCACCGGCTTGACCGACGTACAGTTTCGCAACATGTTCCAGCGACTAAAAAAATTAGGGGTGAAAGCTAAACCAAAACAATACAGTTTGGTGAATAAAATTTTAATTCCTGACTTTAGGGTTACGCCTTCGCTGATTGTTGAAATTGCCGCCGATGAAATCACCAAATCTCCTAGTCACTCCGCCGGTTTTGCACTTCGGTTCCCTCGCTTAGTCCGTTTTCGCTTCGATAAAAGCGCCAGTCAAATTACCACCGTCGCCGAGATCAAGAAACTCTACTCCCTCCAAAGAGCCTAAACCTCTTCCTATCCAGGTTAGTTAGTCCCATTTGCTAAATTTTTTGCTAGGATAGTAAGGTGATACCTGTCCTCAATCGCGTTGGTTACTCTGGCCTCACTTCCGCTGAAGCCTCTTTCCGCCGCCAAATCTACGGCGAAAATGTTTTACCCTCCAAACGCCAATATTCTCTTACTCGTTTGTTCTTCTCACAATTTACCTCACCGTTAATCAATATTCTTTTGGCAGCCACCATCATTACTTTACTGCTGCGCGACTACCTCGACGCTGTCGTCATCGCTGCCGCCGTTTTTATCAACACTTTGTTAGGGTTCTACCAAGAATATAAAGCTCAAAAAAGCCTGGCTGCCCTCGCCAAAGTTTTATCACCCCAGGCTCGGGTTATTCGCGATCACAAAGATTACCAACTTGAAGCCCACCTGCTCGTCCCCGGCGACCTGATTATAGTTCACGAAGGTGAAAAGATCCCCGCCGACGCCATCGTCCTTTATCACCACGACCTGTTGGTCAACGAAGCGCTTTTGACCGGCGAAAGCCGCTTAGTTGCCAAACAATCAGTCGCCGCCAAATTGTCCGACCCTAAAAACGATATCAATAGCTGGGCTCAAAAACTGTTTCTTCCCTTAGAAAAACGACCTCAAGCAGCCACCGCCAGTGTCTACATGGGCACCATCGTTGAAAGCGGTTTGGCCCATCTCTTTATCGTCCACACCGGTGGCAGAACTCAACTGGGCCAAATTGCCGCTAGTCTCACTACCACCACCGAACCACCGACACCCTTACAGATACGTTTAAAATCCCTAAGTCATCTCTTAGCTGCCGTAGTCGCCGTTGCCGCAAGCAGCATCTTTGTTTTTGGCCTCTTTCTTGGCAATTCATTTACCGAAATTTTTACCTTGTCAGTCGCCATTGCTGTTGCCGCCATTCCTGAAGGCTTGGCGGTTTCCTTAACCATCATCTTAGCCTTGGGTATGCAACGAATTTTGAAACGCCAGGCTTTGGTGAGGAAACTAGTCGCCGCCGAAGTTCTCGGTTCTGTTTCTACAATTTGTGTCGACAAAACCGGCACCATCACCGAGGGCCGCCTGCGGGTCATTGCTGCCGAAACCATCGACAAAGATAGACTTTTAATCGCCGCCATCGTCGGCAACAGCAGAAAAGACCCTGTTGAAGTCAGCCTTTGGCAGTGGGCCGTTGACGAATTGGACCATCATGGCAAGCAAAAACTAAATACAGTTGAAGCCATCCAGAGACGCTATCCGATCCTTGATCAACTGCCATTCCGCTCCGAGCGTCGCTTTGGCGCTGTTTTGACGAAACCATGGTTGTTTGTTACTGGCGCCCCCGAAGTAATCTTATCCTACTGTCACCTCGATCAAAAAGAGAAAAAAGATTGGCAAGCCAAAATATCACACTATGCTCGTCAGGGTTTGCGCCTAGTCAGCCTCGCCTACCGCCCGCGCCAAAAAGAAACTAATCTTTCCGTCAAAACCGTCACTAGCCATCTAATTTGGCTTGGTTTGGTGGCCTACGAAGATCCCCTCCGCTCCAACATGCATCAAGTTCTAGAAATGACTTACCACGCCGGCATTGACGTCAAGGTAATTACCGGCGACTACCGAGAGACTGCCAAAGCTGTTATGACTCAACTGGGTTGGAAACTAGAAGAAAGCCATATTCTTGAAGGCCCAGAACTGGCTCGCCTCACCCCAGCCGAACTCGTCAGACGAGTAAAAAATATAGGCCTTTTTGTTCGTACCACTCCTGCTCAAAAATTGGCTATCGTTGAGGCTCTCCAAAATCGGGGAGAAGTCGTAGCCATGACAGGCGACGGCGTCAACGATGCCCCCGCCCTCAAAAAGGCAGATATCGGTATTGTTGTTTCCACCGCTTCCGATGTCAGCAAAGAAACCGCCGATATGGTGCTATTAGACAACAATTTTTCCACCATTTTGGCGGCCGTAGAAGAGGGGAGAGGCATCTTTGAAAATTTAAAAAAAATCATCCTTTATCTCTTATCTGATTCCTTTACCGAAGTCATTGTAATTGTTGTTGCCGGCCTCATTGGTTTGCCCCTCCCCATTACCGCCGCTCAAATTTTATGGGTCAACTTAATTGACGACGGCTTTCCCAACATTGCCCTGACGCTAAACCCCAAAGACAAAAACCTCCTTCATCAGGCTCCCCACCCGCGCACTCTGCCCTTGGTTGATACCCAAATTAAAGTTCTGGTAACCGTCATTTCCTGTTTAACTGCGGCTGTCGTTCTTAGTCTCTTTAGCTGGTATTATCGTCACTTTGATCTAAATTATGCCCGAACCGTAGCTTTTGCTGTTCTCGGTGTAGATTCACTCCTCTACGTCTTTTCCGCCCTAAACCTACATTATCCTATCTGGCGTCAAAGAGTCAAAAATCCTTGGTTAGTCGCTGCCGTCATCATTGGCTTTCTCCTGCAGCTGGCTGCCATTTATCTGCCCCCCCTCCAACGGCTTTTTAGTACCTACCCGCTTACACTATCAGACTGGCTAGTTATTCTCCTGTCTGGGTTTGGCATTGTTATCGCTATCGAATTTACCAAGTGGCTATTTTTGCTTAATTCTCGTCGTCAATTTTCCTCAACCGCTGCCAAAGTCGTGTTAGGATAAATAAATGATTGCCGTCTCGTTGATTTTCTTAATATTCTTTTTCTCTTTTGTTTTGGTTAAGGCCACCCGTTTGTTGGTCACTAGCCTCCAGGGTTTATCGCAGTCAGTCAATATTGATAAATTTGGCCTTACCGCCTTCCTCTTAGCCTTTTCTACCAGCCTGCCAGAACTTTTTGTCGGCATCACCGCTGCCGTCCATCATCGTCCCGAGTTATCCTTAGGCAATGTCATCGGTGCCAACATTGCCAATCTTTCGTTGGTAATTGGTTTAGCCGCGGTTATCGCCGGCGTCGTCCGTGCTAGCGACGAGTTCCTAAGAGAAGAAATCTTTCATACCTTTTTAGCCGGCGCCCTTCCCCTACTTTTGCTAATAGATCGCTCCTTAAGCCGAACGGATGGACTCATCCTCATCATCGTCTATGTTATTTATAACCTCACTGTTCTCAAAGCTGGCCGCCACCGTTTAGTTATCCATCAACTCCGCTCGCAGGGAAGTTGGCTGCATCGCCTCTGGTATAGGGTTAACAATGAGGCCGTTGAGCGCTGGCTCGGCCCCTTTATTCTTGGCTTAATCCTTTTGATTGTCTCTTCCGATATGATTGTCCGGCTCGCCCAGGAGTTAGGCTACCTTATCAGATTACCCGCTCTCCTTATCGGCATGCTGCTGCTTTCTGTAGGCACCACCTTGCCCGAATTATCATTTGAAATTGCTGCTATCAAACGCCGCCAGTCAACGATGGCTTTAGGCAACGTCTTGGGTTCAATCGTCACCAACGCCACTCTTATTGTCGGCTTAGTAGCCGTTATTCAACCTTTCCACTTGGAACGCGGTTTACCAGCTTACTTACTCGCCACCATCACCTTCATAATTGTCTTTAGTCTTTTCTGGCTATTCGTCCGTTCCAAAAAAACTCTCGAGCGCTGGGAAGGCATCTTATTAGTAGCCATTTATTTCCTCTTCGCCATTGCCGAATTTTATCGCCAGTGAAGTCTCCACGGCCTGAAAGGCCGGGGCTTCTTTCGATGTCTAGACTGCCCCACAGTGGAGTAAAGCGCCTCTATCGTCTTTTTCGGGTCAAGAAGAATTAAACCTTTCTTAGTTGAGGGGAGTAAAACGACCAACTCAAACGGAATCCTGCACTTGTTCGAGAAGAGCCCGTAACTTTTTTAACACCCTAGGTTGTTTAGCCATCCGAATCCAATACTGCTGAATTTTATCAAGTAGTCGTCGAGTCGGCTCATCTGCTCCTTTAAATGCATTTCCTCCCATCGGATACTCTTCTGGTTCGATTGGCGCTTTAGTCAACCGTTTCAGATTAAGTCGGGCATACCTTTGCACCACTTTAAGGTTACCGAGGGTTCGGAATCGCCGTAAAGAATAGATAAATTGGGGATCGCGAAAAATCCTAAACCGAAACCCGGCCTTAACCGCTGCCTGCACAAACGCTCTGTCTTCGGCAAAAGCAATGGTCGGATTAAAACCACCTACTTTTTTAAACGCTGATTTTTTAATCCCAATCAATGCTCCCAAAGCAGCCGGTATATCAGTCAACCGAGTTCCTTCTAAAACCAGGTTAAAAAGCGTCGAGAACGCCCCATCACCCGCCCGTTTGGAGTCCGGCTTAAGCCAACAGGTAAATATGTCCGCTTGGGTCAGGAGCAGTCGATATTTGATGCCTTCCAGAAAATAGTTAGGTAATCGATCATCAGCATCCATAAAAATTAACCACCCCGACCTCGCCCGCAAAGCTCCAAGATTCCGTTGGCTTGACACGTTCCGCTCGTTGGCAGTCAGTACCATTAGCGTCAATCGGTTACCAAATTGTTGTGCCACCGCCACCGTTTTATCTTCCGACCCACCATCGACCACAATCACTTCAAAGTCGCGATAAGTTTGACGATTCAAATCGTCTAACAAATTCGGCAGGTATTTTTCCTCATTAAGGGTAGGAATGATGACACTAAAAAAATATTTCGGTTTCATACGAGAAAATCTACCCTGATTGTAACACGATCCAGTTTCATCATTTTCCGCTTCGGTTGATATGCTACCATAGCGGTTAAGAGATGAAAATAATTGCTGATCTCCAATTACATTCAAAATATTCCCGCGCCGTCAGCCAAGATATGGTCTTGCCTAAAATGAGCGCTGCCGCCAAAGTCAAAGGCATCGACCTTCTCGCCACCGGTGACTGGATGCACCCTTTATGGATGAGTGAGGTCAAAGCCGGTCTAACCGAGTGGAGCCAAGGCATTTATGCCGCCAAGGAAAACCCCGACGGCGCCAAATTTCTTCTTTCCGCCGAGATTAGTAGCATCTTCTCGATAGCTGGAAAAACCTACCGGGTTCACACCCTGGTCTTTTCTCCGAGTATTGATACTTGTCTCAAAATCAACGAAGCTTTGCGTCGCCGCGGCGCCAACCTCTCCTCTGACGGCCGCCCCATCGTCGGCCTTTCCTGTCAAGCTATTGCCGACATTGTTTTTACTATCGATAACCGCTGCCTAGTCATTCCTGCACACGCCTGGACACCATGGTTTTCCGTCTACGGTTCCAAAGGCGGATTTGACTCCCTAACCGACGCTTTTGGACCCTTTACCGACCAAATCTACGCCATCGAAACCGGCCTCTCGAGCGATCCGGCCATGAACTGGCGCATTAAAGAATTGGAAAACCGGGCCGTCGTCAGCTTCTCCGACGCCCATTCCCCACCCAAACTCGGCCGCGAGGCCACCGTTTTTGCCCCCAAAACTACCAACTACGATCTACGTACTACGAACTATTCCTATTCCGACATTTATTGGGCCATTGCCGAGAGATTCTTAGGTAAAAACAACGGCAATCTCAAAATCTCCTATACCATCGAGTTTTATCCCGAAGAAGGCAAGTACCACTGGGATGGCCACCGCGTCTGCGGCGTGGTTCACTCACCCCAAGACACCCGGGATAGGGGAGTCACCTGTCCGGTTTGCGGCCGCCCCCTCACCGTCGGCGTTGAGTATCGGGTAGACGAACTGGCAGATAAACAACTTAAAGACCTCCAACCAGTTACCAAGCCAAATACCAAAGGTCTGGTTGGCTATTTTCATCCCACCGACACCACTCGTCCGCCGTATGTCAAACTGGTCCCTCTTTTAGAAATCATGGCCGAAGTCTATGAATCTTCAGTGGCGAGTAAAAAAATCAAAGAGGCTTATAGCGGTTTGACTCAAGCCCTCGGTAGCGAGTTCGCTGCCTTACTAGATGCAACTGAAAGTGAGCTTCACGCTGCCGGCGGCGTTAGAGTTGCCGAGGCAGTGATGAGGGTGAGGCGGGGAGACATTGTCGTTGACCCCGGCTACGATGGCGTCTTTGGTACTGTCAAAATCTGGGGCGAGAAAAAGCAGGAAACCACCCAACAACAAATGGGTTTATTTTGATTCACTGTTATGAATTGGTTTCTACTTGCCATTATTAGCATAGTGACAATTTCCATTGCCAATCTCTTCCAAAGAGTGGTAATGAAAGAGCCAGAAAGTGACCCTTTAGGTTCATCAATATTTTTTCAATTTATACTCGCTTTTATTACCGGCTTATTTGCACTACTAAAAGGGTTTACCGTACCACCCATTTTTCAGTATCCACTCAATTTCGTAGTCAGTAGTTGTTTTTACGCTTTAGGAACACTTTCGTTTTTTAAAGCGGCTAAAAAAATTGGCGCTTCTGAAATAACCATCTTAACTTCGCTAGGCACGATAGTCACCATTGTCGGAGCAGTTGTATTTCTGGGGGAAACTTTTACCCTAAGACAGTTTATCGCCACGTTGTTAATATTGGGAGCGGTGATAATGGCTCAAGGGAAAATTATCTTCTCTAAGAACGTCGGAAGTTTCTATGCCGTTTTAGGAACTTCTTTTTACGGTCTGGCTGTTGTCAGCGATACCCATATTCTAAAAAATTATGACGCCATTTCCTATACACCCATTATCTCCCTTTTACCAGGAGTAATACTATTAATCGCTAATCCAAAAGTTATTAGCAGGTTTAAGAAATTTGCAAACTTAAAATACTTGAAAAATATCTTTTTATACAGTTTTTTCTACGGCCTTCAAGCAATAACGTACTATTTAGCTTTAAATTACGGGGCCAATGCCTCCCAAATGGCGCCTTTATTCCGGGCAGAAATCATCCTGACAGTACTTTTAGCAGCCGTCTTTTTGAGAGAACGAGAAAGATTAGGCATAAAAGCATTCAGTGCGCTCATAGTAATCTCCGGATTAATACTGATTAGGTAAAGTTAAAAACTCAACTTTAAAATAAGGTATGTTTATCGACCGCCTTGACGCCGGCACCAAATTAGCCCAAGCCCTGAAAGATCACCCGCTTGTCCAGAAGATTGCCCTAGCGGACCGGCTGGTTCTTTCCATTCCCCGTGGCGGCGTGGTTATCGGTAAAAAGATCAGTATCCAGTTAAACAGCCGCCACGACGTCATTCTCGTCAAAAAGTTGGGCGCCCCTTTTCAATCCGAACTGGCCATCGGCGCCATCGCCGAAACCGGCCAACCTTTCATTGATCAATCCCTGGTCAATCAAATCCGCGTTGACGATAGTTATCTTAGGGAAGAAATCAACCGTGTCCGCGCCAAGATCGCCATGTATAAGACCAAATTCAGGCAGGATAAAGAGCTCAACCTTGCCGCTCATCTTACTATCCTCGTCGACGACGGCATGGCCACTGGGGAAACCATGAAAGCAGCCATCGCTTGGCTTCAAGGCCAAGAGAAAACACATTCTAAAACCTATCACCTATCACCTACCACCTACCTTATTGTTGTTCCCGTTGCCGCTAGCAACGCCGCCACCGACATTCGCGCTCTTGGTGTAGAATTAGTCTGCCTTGAAGAAAGTTCAGACCTAACTGCCATCGGCCAATTCTATGAGCGTTTCGACCAAGTCACCGATGAGGAAGTAATCAAGTTATTAGCAAAAAATTAGGATTTACAACTAGCGCAATCGCTATTCACTAAACACTTATGCAGTTACTCGTTGGCTTAGGCAATCCCGGCGATCAGTATAAGACCACTCGTCACAACGTCGGTTTTATGGTAGCCGACCGCTTAGTCAATGATTTGGATGGTTACTTTAAACGGCTAAAAAAATGCGACGCCGAAATTGCCCGTCTCCCAGGAGCAATGGTCGCCAAACCCCAAACTTTTATGAATTTAAGCGGCCGTGCCGTCCAAAAAATCTTAAAATTTTTTCGTTTCAGCCCCGAAAAACTCTGGGTTATCCACGACGACCTCGACCTTCCCTTGGGAGAATTCAAATTCCATTTTGCCAAGGGTCCTAAAATCCATAACGGCCTCACTTCCATCGAGGAAACCCTAACCACTCCCAACTTCTGGAGAGTTCGCATCGGCATCGACAATCGCACCAAGATCAATCGTATTCCCGGCGATATTTACGTTCTCGAGCCGTTCACTCTTGAAGAACGCCGGCGGATAAAAATCATCGTTGGCAAAGTAGTTAAAGAGTTGATAAAAAAATCCATAGACACCAAAGACGGGGATGATGACCAAACGCAAACCAAGCCAAAGCCCTAAAGCGGGTTTACAGTCGATTCGCCAGATTTTATTCGACTATGCTCTGGAAGACAAAGGCGGCCGCATCACCAAGGAGTTTCAAGATTATGGCTATCGTTTATCACTCGAATTAAACGACGAAAAAAACAAAAGCCTATATATTAAATTAGCCAAAGTAGTCGACCGACCCCTTTTGGAACAAGCCCGCTCATTTGTTAAAGATGCGGTTAACGTCCGCCATAAAGGCAAACTCTTTATGTGGACTCTCAACAAATTACGCAAAGGCGAACCGTTATCAAGAGAAAAGTATGAATCATGAACTTAGAGTTAAGAGTAAAAAAACCAACAGCCTTTTTGGCCAAGTCTATAAATTGGTTCAACAAATTCCTTCGGGTAAAGTCACCACCTACGGAGAAATCGCTCTAGCTCTCGGCACCCGTGATGCTCGCAAAGTCGGCTGGGCCCTCCACCAAAATCCAGATGGCAATACCACCCCCTGTCACCGTGTTGTTAATAGAGCAGGGAAACTGGCTCCCAACTTTGCCTTTGACGGCAGTCAGGAACAACGCCGCCGCTTGGAAGCCGAAGGCGTCACTTTTATCGATGATCGTCACGTTGACCTAAAAAAACACCTCCACCGCTTTATAAAATAGAACTACCACCGTAGAACTATTGTCTATTGACTATTTACTATTGTCTTTGTATGGTCCGTGCCCACGTTTTTATCACCGGTCAAGTTCAAGGAGTTAGTTTCCGTTACTACACGCGCCAAGAAGCTTTAGTCCTGGGGTTAACCGGCTGGGTGAAAAATCTTCCCGATGGTCGGGTTGAAGCAGTCTTTGAGGGCGATAAACATAAAGTTAACGCCATGCTTGCCTGGTGTAGGCAGGGAACTCCCTCGGCCGCCGTCACCAATGTTAATCTTACTTGGGAAACACCACAAAAACCGACGTCTTTTGAAATTAATCATTAACTCGCTGGTTTCAATTGAGCCTTGTGCTTTCTGTGTGCTAGAGTAGAGAAGTGAAACTAAAAGTCAGCACTCCTCTCCTCGTTTTTGTTGTCTATTTCACCACCACTACTCTATTTCGCTGGCAGTGGTCTCTCTCCCTCGTTTGGTTCTGGCTGGGAGGAGCCTTGGGAATGCTTTTCATTTACCTTGATAGATTGATCTATATTTACTGGACGCGTCCACACGAACAACTATCAGAACACCTTCGTCATCTCCTCGAATCCAAGCGCTTCCGTGAAGCCCTTACCCTCATCGATCAGCGTCAAGCTGAACAACGCCAGCTAGTCAGCAAAAGCGTCTTGTTTATGGCCGCCTGGGCTGCGGCCAGCCTGTTCATCATTACCTCGGCCGCCAGTTTATTAGCCACAGGCTTTGTCTTAGGGATCGGCTTACGCCTTTTCCTCGACATCGTTAAAGACATTCGCCATTTACTTCGTCTCAAAGATTGGTTATTCTGGCCGATCAAACGCGCCGTCACCCTCGAAGAAACTAAGATTGTAGTTGTCGTTTTCTTCGCCGTCTTCCTCTTCTTTACCCTTTTAGTTATTTAAGGCTTCTAACTTGTCCTTAGTTAAACCGAAAAGCTTCTAAAATCTTTACATCTGGTTACTATTTACTGTTTACTATTGTCTATTGATTGTTATCATATCTACGCATGATTCCTACCGTCATTAACCTCGGTCCAGTCACTCTCCATCTTTATGGCCTTATCATCGGTCTTGGTCTAACCACCGCTGTTTCTGTCAGTCACCGCTTTGCCCGCCGCTTCGACCTTGCCGACGAAGTCTTTTGGTCAGCGACTATTTGGACCATCGGCGCTGGGATTATTGGCGCCCGCCTCTACCACGTTATCGATTATTGGCAAGAGTATCGCCGTGAGCTCTCTCTTATACCTCAACTCTGGACCGGAGGCCTAGGCATATACGGCGCCATCCTAGGCGGCTTCATCGGGCTCTGGTTGTTTTCGCTGATAAAAAGTAGAACCCTGTCATCAAAACCATCAAAACTGTTACTTTCCCTCCTAGACGCCTCCGCCTTAGGCTTACCTCTTGGTCAAGCCATTGGCCGGCTTGGCAACTTCGTCAACCAAGAGCTCTACGGCTATCCCACCACCCTGCCTTGGGGTATCATTATCGACCGAGACCATCGTCTCCCCGGCTACGAAGCCTTCAACCGCTTCCACCCCCTTTTTGCCTACGAGGCTTTAGTCAATCTCGTTATTTTTTGTCTGCTCATTGTCATTTACCGGTCGAATCGACTCTCTCCTTGCCGCGGTTATTATTTCGCCAGCTTTATCCTTATGTATTCCCTCGGTCGTTTCTTTTTGGAATCCTTAAAAATCGATCCTTGGCGCCTTGGAAATATCCCCGTCGCTCAACTCATCTCCTTTCTGCTAATATCAATATCATTATCCTATCTGGGGCTGAATCGAAAAAAACTATTCACTAAACCCTAATCGCTATTCACTATCCTATGTCCGGTCGTTTTTGGCTCATCACTTTGCTTTCCTCGGCTGTTACCTTGTTACTCGTTACTAGATTCATTCTGCCTCGCCTGACTGCCTCAACCCCTCCTGCTCATCTAGCGTCAATGACGGTAGGGAAGAGTCAGGTTTTTGTCGAAATTGCCGCTACTCCCGAAGCCAAACAGCAAGGCCTATCCGGCCGCGCCAGTTTGCCGCTTGACCAAGGCTTACTCTTTGTCTTTAATGAACCCTCCATCCCTTCCTTTTGGATGAAAGATATGCGCTTTGCCCTTGACTTTATCTGGATTAACACTAATCGAGTGGTTGATCTCACCGAAAACGTTCCACCGCCCGATCCTAGCGGCACCTTACCCATCTACCAACCTCGTTCGCCGGTCACTCATGTTTTAGAAGTAAATGCCGGTTGGGTCAAAAGCCACCATATTCAAATCGGCGCTGCCGTCGTCTTACCCAATTAACAATTCTGCTGTGAGAAGAAAGGAGGTGATTACTATGTCTAAACTTATCCTGGTTATTATCTCCGGCCTCGTTCTTGCCGGTTGTTTCCATCAACCAAAACCCACACCCCAACCCTTAACCGAAGTCAACGATACCACGACCCAGTTTCCTACCCAAGACAATTTGGTTGACGAAACCATAGTCGCTACTCCCGCCGCCGAAGCGATGACGGAGGCAACCGTCGTTACCTACAGCGACTCTGGGTTTAGCCCCAAATCCGTCACCGTCAAAGCCGGTACCACGGTTAAATTCGAAAGCGTTGCCGAAGCTGGTATGTGGGTCGCCTCTGCGCCACACCCCGCCCACACCGACTATCCAGGCTTTGATCAAAAGCAAACCGGTACCATCTATCAATTTACCTTTACCAAGGTCGGGACTTGGAAATACCACAACCACGTCAACACCTCACACACAGGGACCATCGTCGTTGAACCGTAAGTAAACATCTCGCCTCGGGTGGGAGGGAGGAAATAGGCGAGGTAAACTTTAACTTAATAAATACCAATAGTGTGCAATAACTCCGAAGTCCCGCGAATCCGCCAGCAGGCGGAGAAGAGGTATATCTATGGCCAAAATCACCGTCGTTCACCCGGAAATAGTCAATCGCCTAGCTACCGCCAAAGTTGTGGTCATCGATAAAAGCGGCACCCTTACTCAAGGTAAACCCACCGTGGCTGACATTCGCGGTATTCATGTCGATGATCGCGACCGCTTAATTCGTTTTTTAGCCCTGGCCGCCGCCGTTGAGAATAATAGCCAACATCCGTTGGCCAAGGCGGTGGTTGACTGGAGCCAACGTCGGTCTAAAACCGATAACCACTTGGCTCAAATTCTGGCCAATTTGGCAGTCACCGATTTTGCCGTCAAAACCGGCTACGGTGTTACCGGCAAAGTCAACGCCATCCCCGTAGCGGTTGGCCGGCCGACCCTCATGAAAAGTTTAGGCATCGACACCATTTTCATCGAGCCGGACATCGTTGAACTCGAGCAACTCGGCTACACCACCATTGTTGTCGCCGTCGCCGGTAGCATCGAAGGCATCATTGCCACCAGTGACCCACTCAAGCCATACGCTCAGGAAGTTATCAGTCAGTTAAACCAGTTGGGTAATAAAATCTGGCTCATCACCGGTGATAATGAACGCACCGCCCAAGTGGTAGCCAGGGAAGCTGGCATTACTTCTGTTCTGGCCGGCGTTACTCCTGAGGAAAAACCGATCGCCATCAACCGCTTACGCGAAAAAGGCAACCGGGTAGTTATGATCGGTGACCCCCTAACCGATGGTTCAGCCTTAAAAGTCGCCGATATCGCCGTCGGCATGACCGACAACCATTCATCCCCGTCTGACTACCTCGACGTCCTCGTCAGCGAAGACCTCCGCGACCTCGTCACCCTCTTTACTTCTCCTCAAGAACTCTTAAAGACTGCTCCTAACAGTGTATAAGTGATAAGTTAGAAACAGCCAAACATCTCATTCTTTTCTACTTGTTCTACTTGTGCTACTCTTCCCCTCATGGAACCCTGTACCGCTATCGGCTGTTATCTAGAAAGCCAGGGTGGCTTAGTCAGTTTTCCCCTCGTCACCCTCGCTGGCCTGGCCGACGGCGTTAATCCCTGCGCCATCGGCATGATGGTCATGCTTTTAGGATATCTCATCGTCTTTGCCAAAAAGCCCCATAAGGTTTTACAGCTCGGGAGTCTCTATATCGGCGCCATCTTTATAACCTACCTTGTTGTTGGCCTCGCTTTTTACTCGACTATCAGCCAGTTACAAGAACTTATCGCCACTAGCCTCGTCAACAAAGTTGTCGGTACTATCTTAGGCTTAGCCGCTTTCATTATGCTCAAAGACGTCGTCTGGCCCAATTCACCTATTCACTTGAGGATTCCCGGTATTACCAAAGGCAAACTCATCAAACTCATCGAGACCGCCTCTATGCCATCAGTTGTTCTCCTCGGTATTCTCGTTACTCTCTTTGAAACTCCTTGTTCTTTGCCATTGTACGTCGGTACTGCCACTGTCTTAGCCAACGCCGGCCTCCCCCTCGCTCTCGTCATCAGTTATTTCCTCTATTACAATTTCCTTTTCGTCTTACCCTTGATCATAGTTCTTGTTGTTGTCTGGAAAGGTAAACAAATAATCGAACTCAAAGAATGGGAACATAAGGCTGAGAAGTGGATGAAATTGTCTTTAGGATTGTTGTTGGCGGTAATCGCCTCATGGTTGATGTTTTTCTAATCGCTTGACAAATATACTGGTGGGGAGTACATTGTTTACATGGACACCATGGTTTCCCGTTTAAATCGCATTGAAGGCCAAATTAAAGGCATCCAAAAAATGTATGCGGATAGCCGCGATTGCCTCGACATCGTCCAGCAAGTCATCGCCGTTCGCCAGGCCTTGGGCCGCGTCGGTAAAGACCTCTTAACTAGCGAAGCGGTCAAATGTGCTCGCACCAACCGGCAAAAAACCTTAGACAGATTACTGAAAAATCTATTCAATGTTATTTAAAAGAAAAAATGAATAGAAAGTGGAGGTTCTATGCCCGCAACTCATGTTACCCAATCAGACTTTGATGCCAAAGTCCTAAAAGCTCAAAACCCCGTCCTCGTCGATTTTTACGCCGACTGGTGTGGTCCCTGCCAACTTGCCGCTCCCATTTTGGATAAATTAGCTGACGAGTTTACCGGCAAAGTTGATATCGTCAAAGTTGATGTCGACGCCAATCAAGACTTGGCCCAAAAGTACGGTGTCATGAGCATTCCCACCGTTGTCTTATTTAAGGCGGGTCAAGAAGTCGAAAGAAAAATTGGTTATGGAGGAGAACGGGGATACAAAGATCTAATTGATAAAGTCTAGTTATTATGTCAGCTCATCAGCTCATCATCATTGGCTCCGGCCCCGCCGGCTATACTGCGGCTATCTACGCCGCCCGAGATCAGTTAAACCCTATTGTCTTTGCCGGAGAACCATCCGGTGGTCAGCTCATGCTTACTACCAAAGTAGAAAACTTTCCCGGTTTTGATCAGGGTATTCTTGGCCCAAAGCTGATGCAGATTATGCGCCAACAGGCAGTCCGCTTTGGCACCGAAATTATCAACAAAAATGTCACCCGGGTTGATTTTACCTCCCACCCCTTTCGCGTCTTTGTCGGCGCTGCCGAATATATGGGAGAGGCCGTCATCATTGCCACCGGCGCCGAAGCCAATTTGCTTGGCATTCCCGGAGAGTCGGAATTGATGGGCCGAGGTGTTTCTACTTGCGCCGTTTGCGACGCTCCTTTCTATAAGGATAAAGTTACCTTTGTCGTCGGCGGCGGCGACACGGCCATGGAGGAAGCCAACGCCTTGCTAAAGTTTACCCGATCAGTTACCCTGGTTCATCGTCGGGACAAGTTCCGTGCCGCAAAAATCCTCCAGCAAAGGTTCATTGACGGTCATTCCGATAAAGTTTCCGTGTTGTGGAACACCGAACTGGTTAAAATTACCGGCGCTCAAAAGGTAGAATCAATCAGCGTCAAAAACAATAAAACAGGCGAAGAAAAACAACTGCCCTCAGACGGTGTTTTTATTGCTATTGGACACAAACCATCTACGGAAATTTTTGTAGACCAACTAGAACTCGATGCCCAAAAATATATCATTACCCGACTAGGTTTATCCCAAAAAGGTCTGACTTTAGCCAACGCTCATCTCGACGAAAATAAACTTATCAAATTTCCCACTATGACCAGCGTTGCTGGTATCTTTGCCGCCGGAGATGCGGTTGACTTTCGCTACCGCCAAGCCGTCACCGCCGCCGGCTTTGGCTGCATGGCTGCTCTCGATGCCCAAAAGTGGTTGGAAACCAAACAAGTGTAAAAACCGTCGGCACATCACCTTGACAAATGGTATGATAGATAGACATAAATTTCCATCGACGCTGATGGGGTGACCGACGAAAGCCAATAGTATGAATAATCCATACAACAACGCCAAAATGCAACTGAAAACAGTTGCTAAGACTCTTAATCTTGAAACCCACCTCTTCAACCAATTATTGAAACCTCAAAAATTCCATCAAACAACTCTCAAAATCAAGCTGGACAACGGCAAAATCAAGGCATTTCCCGCCTTTCGGAGCCAACACAATAACAGTCGCGGCCCTTATAAAGGCGGCATTCGCTATCATCCCCAAGTCAGCATCGACGAAGTCAAAGCCCTCTCCATCTGGATGAGTGTTAAATGTGCGACAGTCGGCATTCCCTTTGGCGGTGCCAAGGGCGGCATTATCGTTGACCCCAAAGCCTTATCTCAGTCAGAATTAGAGCGCTTAAGTCGCGCCTACATCCATTGGCTCACCCCCCACCTCGGCAGTTGGATTGACGTCCCTGCGCCCGACGTCAACACCAACGCTCAAATCATGGCCTGGATGTTAGACGAATACGAGAAAACCGTCGGCCACCAAGAGCCTGGCGTTCTCACCGGTAAACCCGTCGCCATCGGCGGATCGCTCGGCAGGGAAGAAGCCACGGGCTTAGGTGGTTCATTCATCCTCACCCGCTTAGCTAAAAAACTAAACCTTAAACCTAAAACCACCACTATTGCCATTCAGGGTTTTGGCAACGTCGGCTACTGGTTTGCCTATTTTGCCGATAAACTGGGCTTTAAAGTAGTGGCTGCCTCTGACAGCCAAGGAGGCATTTACGTTCCCGAAGGCCTCAATCCGAAGTTGACACTAGAGTGCAAACAGGACAAGGGTAAAATCGCCGGCTGCTACTGCGTCGGTTCGGTCTGCGACTTGAAGAAAGGAAAAACCATCACCAACGCCGACTTACTGGAACTCAACGTTGACATCATCGTCCCCGCCGCCCTCGAAAATGTCATTACCAAAGATAATGCGCAAAAGATCAAGGCTAAAGCTATCATCGAAATGGCCAACGGTCCGGTTACTCCAGAGGCCGATACCATTCTCAACCAACGCGGTATCCTTTCCGCCCCCGACGTTTTAAGCAACGCCGGTGGCGTAACAGTCAGTTACTTTGAATGGGTACAAAATAATCAAGGCTATTATTGGGAAAAAGCCGAAGTTTTCAAAAAACTCGAAGTCATCATCGACCAAGCCTTTACCGCCGCCTGGAACGTCAGCCTTAAGCAAAAAGTCAATCTTCGTACCGGGGCTTATCTGGTTGCTGTTGATCGTATCGCTGCTGCCATGCGCCTCCGAGGAGGGAATAGGTGATAGGGTATAGGAGATAGCAACTAGCAGATAGCTTATCACCAAATACCAAATACGTAATACTATTCTTCTATGTACTGTTGTCCATTGTCTATTCACTATTGTCTCTTCACTCTTTCTCTTGGTTGACTAATCCTTTAAATCCCGTTATAGTAACCCGGTATTTATGGCCAAAGTTATTCTTCAAGAAAAAATCCTCCCCATTCTAGTAGTTGTTCTCATCGGCGCCGTTTTTGCTTTAGGCATGCTCTGGGGTAAACTCCAAGTCTATGAAAAGACCGGCGGTAAATCCTCCGTCGCTGGAACCCAAGCGGCCGGCACTCCCGCGCCCGCTGCCCCGCCAGAAAACGTCACCCTCTCCGCTGACCAATGGCAGCAAATTCTCAACAATCCCGCCGCCAGCCGCGGTGAGGATTCCGCCCCCGTCACCATGGTCGAGTTTACCGACTATCAGTGCCCTTATTGTTCGCGTCATTTTAGTCAAACCGACCCTCAAATTCAGGAAAAATATATTAAAACCGGTCAAGTCAGATACCTGGTTCGTGACCTGCCTTTAGCCTTTCACCCTAACGCCAAACCAGCCGCCTTAGCAGCTCGCTGCGCCGGCGATCAAGAAAAATATTGGGAAATGCACGATGCTTTATTTGGCCGCCAAGACCAATGGAGTGCCCTCGCCGATGCCACCGACACTTTCAAAGGCTATGCCCAAGAACTGGGTTTAAATTCTACTCAATTTAACTCGTGTTTCGATACTGGCAAATACAACGTTGCCATCGATGCTGATTCGGCCCTGGCTACTAAAATCGGAGCTACCGGCACCCCCACCTTCTTTATCAACGCCAAAATGGTTGTCGGCGCCCAACCTCTCTCCGCCTTTGAAACGGCTATCGACGAAGCGTTACAGTAAGTGTTTCTTACCGTCCAAAATTCCCCACCAAAATCCCAAAATATCTACGTTCTGCTTTGCAGAACCGATGTTTTTCACTGCTTAACGGCCAAAATTAGCCACCAGCAGTGAAAAATCAAACACATCCACTCTACCTGAATTATTAAAGTCTCCTTGACCAGTACCGCCAAAGAAGCCTAAAAATTGCAATAAATCCCTTAGATCCGTATCGATATCGCCGTCAAGATCAGTTGCCGGTGCTGGAGTAGCTGACGGCGTTGGTGACGGGCTGACCGTGGGTAAGGGAGTAGGGGTGGGTGTTGCACTGGAATAGTAGCCATTGGGGCTACCGAGGTAGACATTAATGCCGTTATTGGTGATCGTATTACCAACGATGTAGTAATTGGTGGTGCCGAGGTTGGTCCAGAGTCCATAACCAAGATTTTGGGTGATGGTGTTACTTTCGAGATAGGCATAGGTCACGTCGGTCAGTCTTACTCCTTGAGGATTGTTTTGGATGATGTTTCTAAAGAAATAAATATGGTCCATGGGGGCTAGATCGGCTTGAACCCCGGCAGTGACATTGTGATGAAAAGAGTTGTCTTCGATGTAGGTGTAATTGGAATTGTTAACTATCCGCAGGCCATAAACGCAGTTGTAAACTTCATTGTGGTGGATCCAGTTGTGCGGACCGGAATTATCGTGTTCAGTCGTGGAACCGATGGTGCCGGAAAATTCACCGACACCGATGCCAGCTGAGTAGTTCTGGGGACAATTGGAAACGGTATTATAACGAACTTCGTTGGAATATTCATCTTCGCCATGGAAGTCGATAGCATCACTTACTGTGTCGTAGACCGTATTGTGCTCGACCAAGTTGTGGTGGGCGCGGTATTGCATGAGAATACCATGGCGAATGACCGGACCAATGTCATTATCATGAAACCAATTATCGCGGCTCTGGTCAAAAGCCACCATAATACCATAACCTTGACCACCGTCACCCAGAGCGGCAGCGTTACGGATCAGGCTGTTTTGGACCTCTACATGAATGGTGTTTTCCAGTTGAACCCCGAATTTTTCGTAACCTTCGATGAGAAGGTCATCGAGACGGACCCGGGTGACTGGTAGGTAAGTACTATTATCGTTGATGGGTGTACCGGTCCCCAGACGGATACCTGACTTGGTGGGGGTGGTACCCGGGTTCAGGTTGATTGAGAAATGACTTAAAGTGAAATTGGTCGTACCCTGGGCGGCAGTGAAAACAGCGTAGGGTTGGGCGGTAAGTGAGGTTTGCAAAATGGTGCCAATGCGGGATTGGCCGCGGATCGAAACCCCGGACTTTAAAGGAATATCCCCGCTGGTAATGGTATACAGACCGTCTGGGAGATAGATCTCGTCACCGGCAACGGCGGTGTTCAAGGCGGTGCGGATAGCGTTTTCATTATAGGCAGTGACTGACAGGGTCCGGCCAGTCACTGGGGCGGGAGTGATAAATGGTTCAGTTAGGCCGGAGTCATAGGGGGTCGGAGTTTGGGCAAAAACAGACGAGGTCATCGTGACCCAAAACAACCCTCCGCTAAGAACAACTCTACTGAGCTTCATTAGTTCTAGAATAGCAAAAATCCCCAGAATTTACTGACATATCAAAGCACTATAGCCTTCTGTCCATCTAAGTAATCGTAGCTCGAACTATCGTCCAAAATTCCCCACCAACAGTGAAAAATCAAATACATCCACCCTGCCGGAATTATTAAAGTCTCCTTGACCAGTACCGCCAAAGAAGCCTAAAAATTGCAGTAAATCCCTTAGATCCGTATCGTTATCTCCATCCAGGTCAGTCGCGGGGGGTGGAGTAGGCGAAGGGGAAGTTGCCGCCACCAATTCCAAGTTGTAGGTGCCGGCGGGGATAGTGGCTTGGACGCCTTCGGTAACCGGGATGACCGTGATCGAATCACCATTAAGCTTAACGCCGGTAATGCCAGGATAAGTAAAGACCACTTGAGTCCCGGGAGAGATAATTGAGCCTTGGGTGCCCTTTAAATGAACAGTAATAGGAGTGCCACTGTTAAACCCGACGTTATTATTTTGGAAGCCGGTAGCTTGTTTAGCGAAATAAAAGACGTTTTGGGCATTTTGCTGACGATAGACAACGGCCGCCGCGCGAAAGGTAGTGGTGCCAATCGCTTGCGCTTGGGTAGAATTGGCTTCGACTAAAGTGTCGGTAATTGAATTGGGAAAATTAATGGTAGCCCCGGTATATCCAGTACCCGAAAGACGCGTGAAGCTAGGTTTGGGATGAGTGCTATCAAATGGAAAGAGGATGGTCCAGATTTGTTTGGTTTGGTTAGCGGCAGTGGTGTACGTGTTAAAGAGATATTGACCGGTGTAAGAACTAAATTGGTTAAATTCCAGCCAGTGGGCTAAGATGCCAGGGACTAAGTCAACACTGATGGGTGGGGTGGCTAGAAAGATAGCTAAGCGGGCAGTGGCATTACTGACAATATTGGGATCACTAGATGGTCCAGGTCGGGATAAATATTCGGTATTGGCGGTGATAACTTCGGGGTTATCGGTATGGGGGTGGAAAGCCAAATTAACTCTGGTTGAGCCGTCACTGGGGGTGAGCTGGTCAAGGGTGGCAAAATATCCAGGTTGGTTGTTTTGGGGGTGAACAAAGATCAACGACCGAAGATGAGTGCCGTTGGGCAGGGCTTGACCTGAATCACCCAGGGCATAATCGAAACCAGCGATAGGATTGGTAAAACCTTCGATCACAAAGCCGCCGGCTTTGCTTTGATGATCATTGACAGTACTGGGAGAGGTAGGTGAACCAATAGTGTAGTTAATTAGACCAGTATTGTTGGAAACGGCGCGATTGGAGACTACATCAAAAGACATTTGCGTGCAATCATTACCGGTGCCGCAAAAACCAACATTTAAAAGCAGAGGTTCACCATATCCGGAAATGGTGACAGCATTGACATCTTTATGTTTATGAAAGCTATCTGCGGCGGCGGCGTTGACGTTCCAGAGCGCGCCATATAGAGAATTCTGGGTAGCATTTGGCTCAAGAAAGAAAGCACCCCCATCCCTAAAGATTCGGCTGGGCGGGCTGGTAGCGGCAGGAAGCGAGCTGGGTAATAAGACATAGTGGAGCAACCGTCCGGGAAGAACGCGATTACCATACCGCCACATGGCGGATTGACCAGCTATAGAGCTGAATTTACCGGCGCTGGCAATCCGGGGGCTTTCCACAAAATTAGTGACTTCTTCGGCAATGTCGTAAATACTTTGGAAATCGGAGGAGTCGCCAAAGGGAATAGTCAGGCCATTGGGGCTAGCGGCGTAGCCATAGAGCCATTCGTAGACGCCAGCCAGTTTGGGGTCACTATACAAGGTGTTATCTTCGCCGGTAAACTCCAAGATATCAATTAGATACGTCCGATCATCCCGGATATGGGAAAAGGCGGTGTAGCCATAGAGACTGCCTTCGGTATACACCCCGCTTGTAGACAAACGGGTGAGGATGCCGTCGAGGGCGATGGGTGTTTCCCAGCCATTTTTATAAAGATCTTTCCAGCAGGCTAAATTCGTACAGCACTCCCATTGGGGATCACAACTGGGATTGGCAGGGAGGGATTCGTTCTTTTTATACAAAAGCCAGGCAGTGGCGACGGCGGCGCCCATGGGCGGGTAGCGAAAGTAAAGGGGGGAGGTGGAAAAATAGATGAATTGATCAGACATGTAACCTTCTTGACGGGTTAATTCGGTGGGAGTGAGGTCATCGTGGAT
>Ga0155827_17_pt7 | contig 32843 bp, 31 predicted proteins | sample RifCSPlowO2_01_FD_107481 | JGI IMG/M metagenome (GOLD analysis project Ga0155827, IMG submission 107481) | Microgenomates group bacterium RIFCSPLOWO2_01_FULL_46_13 | reverse complement strand
ACCACTCTTTCAATTGACGAAGCGAGGTTTCATACTTAATCTCGATCGGATATCCTGCCGCCGACCGAGACACAGCCTCTGCATATTGCCGACTTTCCGCCCCCGGATCAACAGTGCCCACCAACACTAACCGCCAATTCTTTAGTCCTTGATTAACTAACTTTTTAAACATTTCTACTAACATGTCTTGACGCTTGCAATGAAGACCTTTGAAAAATCGACCGACGTGCAAAATAAGGTTTCTTTTTTTTCCTGGTTTGAAATCATCAGCATTAACCGCCCCCCAATGAACGTAGTCAACCCGGGTCCGCCACCACCGCTCAACCTGTCTCTTGGTGAAATACGAGTTCGCTACCCGTACTTGCCAACTTTTTAACTTCAACCTATCAATCAAAGAAAAGCTAAGAGTTGATAACGGCACCTGAATATGAAGAATATTACGAGCCGAACCGGCAAAAAACATGCTTCCATCAGTAAAAAATAAAAATGCGTCATAACTCCGCGTGAATCGGTACCGATCCCAAGCCGAGTATCGAGGTGAAAAGGGACCGCGCCTTCCTCTTATTTTCGCTAAGTTTAGCCCAAATTTACTTTCATAAAGCTGTATGTTATCTAGGTAGTTATCGATCCGACAATCGGCAGAGTAAATCAACTCTACCTGACAATCACGATTTACCGAAAGATGCTCGGCGATGGTCAAAAGGTACCGTTCCCCTCCACCCATATGCTCACCAATATACGGACTAAAAAGACCAACGTTCATAGTTAAGTTGGCTTACGCGCCACTCCTACCACGCAGGCGCTATAAACCGATTGCCAGCCAAGCCGGTCGTACCAACGTTTAATAAGCTGTCCTATTGGTTTGAGAGAAAAATCAGCCACACCTGACGCTCGTAGCCGAGGAAAATCTAACCACAAACCAATGCTTTTCTCTTTGGCTAAGTCGTCTTTTGGCAATAACTCCATTAGTTCTAAACCAGCTGCTCGAATAAATCCAGCCAACTCGCTGGCCGTATACCGATATTCGTAAAAAGTCATATTCGCCACTTTCCGTTTGGCCCTAAGCCCTAAACCATCAACAATCCATCGTGCCGGCAGTTTCACTACCCTTATACCACCACTTAAAAAGCGCCACCACTTCCGCATTATGTTATCAATAGGCACCTCAATAATTGCTGTTCCTCCCGGTTTCAACACCCGAAAAGCTTCGGCCAAAGCTACTTCAGGCCCCTTCCTAAAATGTTCAATTACCCCCAAGGAAATATAAACGTCAAATATCTCGCTCAAAACCGGCAATCGGTTAACGTCTCCCATGGTTACCATTACTTCTGGATACCTCCTTTTTAATCGCCTCAGAGCCTGCCCATTAGTATCCACCCCGACAATGTTGTAGTCACACTTACTCCAATACACTATCCACTTTCCCAATCCGCACCCTGCTTCTAAAATGCGCTGTTTCTCATTAAGAAAACGATTAAATATCGGCAACAATCCGTCAGTCTCACAGTAAGCTAACTCCTGCTTAAAATTTGCCTGACGCCAATAATTATCCCAGTCGGAAGCTTCTTGAGGCACAAAAATTTTTGTTGCCATCAGTATTTACCTTCCCGCCGCAAGCGCTCATCAACCTCTTCATATACCTGTTTCCAGCTCTTACCTTTTTGCAGTTCCCAAATCTTTGCTTTCACTAAAAAGGCATCAAAGGCTTGGTACAACACCGTAATCACTCCCTCCGTCCCTTCAAACAAACCAAGTTTCGCAAGCCCCCGCCACCAAAATTCTTTAATCGGCGCTAAAAATAGATGCCACCATCTAACCGATCCGTGACCAGCCTTAAAGTAAAGTGCCGCTTCCTGGTCGGTATAACCGATTGTCTTCTCTAACGACCAATTAATGCCCCGATGCGTCAGGTGGACAATTGCCCCCGTCAGCTTCCCTATCCCCCTTCGTACCTTCGGATACTCATGCAGCACTCCTTCCCAACCCAATAATTCCTTCCGTCGGACCAATCGCACTTGCTCATCGGGATACCACCCCCCTTTGATCAAAAATTTTCCTAAAATAATATTTTCTCGGTTAACGGCATAGGCAGAAACCCCATTTTCCTCAGGCAATAGTGCTATCTCATCTCTCAGTTTTTTGGTGACCCGCTCGTCAGGATCAAGATATAGTAACCACTCACCACTCGTTTTCCGAGCCGCCATATTGCGTTGACCAGAAAATCCCCGCCAACCAACCTCGTGTATGGTACAGTCAAACGCTTGACAAATCTTAAGCGTCTTGTCCTGGCTACCGCTATCCACGATAACAATCTCCTTCGCCCAATCTTTGACTGAATTTAAACAGTTGGTAATCAACTCTTCATTATCTTTAGTCAGTATGAGCACTGTCACCTTCATATCGTCCCCCTTCCTTTACGAAGTAAGAAAAAGTCTTTAACTGCCTGTCGCTCAACTAACGTTCCCTTGCTAAGTTTACCTCCCGCTTCTCTGACTAGAGCTAACTTCGTCCTAATGGGAGCGTAGCCAAAACCAAAAAATAAACGGTTACGCGTTTGGTAATATTGGTGCAATGTCGATCCCGCTCCCCCGGTGGTGCCAGCGTTTTTATGCCAAACTTTCCCTTGGGGTTCATACCAAACCTTAAACCCCGCCCGCTTTACTCTCATCGACCAATCGGCATCTTCCCAGTATAAAAAATAGTTTTCGTTAAGTAACCCCACCCGCTCAAGTACTTCCCGCCTAGTTGCCAAGCAACAACCAGTGGTAAAATCCGTCTCTTCTCCCTCATCAAATTGGCCGTGATCCACTTCATCCACTCCCCGATGGTAACCATACACATTGGCCCAATCGATAATCCCACCCGCATACCAAATCACTTTACCTCGCTCGCTGTCAGTATAATCGTCATGGTGAAACTCTCTCCCCGGATAAAAATAAATTTTCGGCGACACTACCCCCACCTCTTTCCGCCGAAGCGCTTTTTCTAAACTCACCAACAAGTCTTTATCCACCTCCGTATCGTTATTGAGTAACATAATTATCTCTGCTCCCTTACCCAGTGCCAACTTTATTCCTCTATTATTGGCACCCGAAAAGCCTACATTCTCCGTCTCTATCAACTGGGTAGTCGGAAACTTTCGCCGGATGATCCTTCCTTCTTCCTTATCCTTATCAGTCTCTGCCACATTGACCACCACCGACAATAAGCCTTCTTTACCCCGACACTCGATAAGACTCTTGAGACACACCAGGGTATCGTTTAACCCTCGATAATTAACCACGACCACCGCCACCCGCTTCTTCATACCCTAATTTTACCAAGGACGGGCCAAAATGACATCCTAGCCTTAACTTGACTCAATCAACTTTTATGCTATTGTAGGCTTCAAATAGTCAAAAACTTAAAATTAATCATCCCAAAATATGCCAGTAGTAGACGCTGAAGGCCATCTTGTTAATAACCTTGCTTTTGATGAACAGCTTGGCCGGCTTGATGAACCAACGCTCGATGCGATCAGAGGGGAAATTTTGAGAGATTTATGTGATACCAATCCCCAACTCCGTAATCGACTTGCAGAAAATACCGATACCAGACAAGGCATTATTGAAATTCTTGCCCAAACAAAACCAGAAGGTGACGATGGCTTTTCTGCCCGCCTTGTTATTTTAGGCTGGCTCGAGCAATTCCCCCAAGATTGCCCTGAAGCCAAAAGCTGGAGCCTTCAAGACAAATCCGTTCCCTGGTGAAACTTCTGCAGACTCTTCTGGTTAAAAATCCACATTCCCAGTAGGTAAACAAACAGCAGTGATCGTAACCAACCGATAATCAAATGGATCGAAAAAATGCCTATCGGCCGGTCGGTCACTCCCGTCATCGAAATAGCAATAATGATAAACGACGGAATTGTGTACTTTAATTGCTCTCTCAAGCTCTTAAAAGGATAAGCGGTTAAAAATGGAATGTGCCACAGCAAAAACGGTGTTGATAGTACTTTTGATGTCAACATAAATAAAAAGATATAACCCATGGTTAGGTACATCCTTAGATGATTTATTTCCCGAGACTTTGCTCGCCAACCAGTCCATAGGGCATAACCAATCCATAGAATTAAAGTTGAAGGGAAAACTACATCAAACACCCGCCTCACTTTCTGACTGACCGGCCCGATAATATCATAGTTCTTAAAGACCTCAACGTATTGTTCGCTCTTAGTAAATCGATTGACAGTCGCTACAATCGTCGCTGGTACACTTTCCACCTGCAGTCCCCGCAGCCGAAAATAAACAAACGACACTGACAGCGACGATCGATAAATTGCCAGTGGTAAACCCCAAATCAATAAGAAAGCAACCGCCGCCGCCATAGCCGCCTTTCGCCATTCCTTCCGCTCCAACACCGCGTACACCGGCACCAGCGGCGCGTTGATGTATTTCAAAGCTACACCAATAAAAAATCCCACCCACCCTATAAACCAACGCGACTTAGATCGCCACACTATTGGCGCCACCACCCCCAAAAAAGTTGCCGCCGCAAACGCCCAGTCAATCTTGTCATAAACAAAATGGTTAGCTTTTAGCGTCGTCAAAGAATAGTAAAGAAGCGCTCCCACCATTACCGGTAACTTAACTCGCCATACCGTCAGTGTCCGCCACACTAAGGCAAATAAGCCGATATCGATAAGAAGCATCAGCCCCCGATAACTTTGGGCATAGTCAAGGTGCCACGGCCAACCCAACGTCCTCATATCATAAAGATGGGGAACGTAAAACAGAGGAATCGTCCCCGGCGGATACTCATATAGTTGGTCAAGGTAGGGTCGCTGGCCACTAGCCCACAAGTGCGCATAGGCCATAAAGTTGTGGACCACATCAGTAAACTCAATCGGCCGGTAGATCCAAATTAAGACTCGGGTAATGATAAAAAACCCTATTAGTCCCAACCGCAAAACCTTACTCTGCATTCCCCACCTCGGTAGCCTTCTGATAAACTTTCGGCTCCAACTCAATCGGCAAATCCGCCACCTCTCTCCACTGATCACGAGTAGTAGTCAAAACCTTATCCAATCGAACATACAAACGTATCGGTGACGCCGTATTTCTATAGACTACATAAAGCAACATATACCTTTGAGTAATCAATTTCTCCATACTTTCACCATAACGAGAACCATCGTTTGCAAACACAATGAAGGCCGGCGGCTGATTGGTAACGGTGTCGTAATACTCCTTAGTCCTCTCTGGCACCGAATATTGCCAGTCATTGAATCCAATTTGACTCATGGCTGGCAAAAGCCTGGTATCCCAATGGACTATCGTCTCATTGGGCAAACTCATTAAGCGATCGTTTGATTGGGATAGAATCCTGATAATCCGACTGACCGTTGCCATAGGCGAATAGTTAATATAATTTTCCGTCATCGGATCGATCTTGTTAAATAATGGCATATCGCGCTGCACTTGACCCCAGCCAAAAAGTACCGCTATCATCACCACCACAAGCGCCTTTAACCGACCAGATAATCTTTGAACGGTATGCATTAGCAGTAACCAGCCGCTCAACACTCCCACCCCTAACCACACCGACAAATGAAAACCTTCAAAAAAATACTTCCCCGGCGTGAGCACTCGAGCATTGAAACCTCCCCACAGTAAAAACAGTCCACCTATTACAGCCGCCTGCCGCCACTGTTTCCGAAGCAAAAAAATCACCAACGTCAAAAACCAACCCGCGCTAATAAAAGCTATCCAATAGTTAAGTAAACTGAACGGTTTAAACCAGACCGTAAACGGCAACGTCCATAATCGAATCATATCAGTCACCGATTTCACTTCAGAAATTGCTGGTACGGCATATAACGAGTTATTTCTAATCGTTTCGATAAAGTATTCCCCGGGATTTACAAAAATTAATAAACCTCCCACCATGACCCCAGCCCCTAGAAGATATTGCCATAGTCGTTTAAACCGTAACCAAAAACACCGCCATAAGGCCGCCATAGCCAAAGGTAGAGCAGTCGGTAATAAATAAAAGACTGCCATCGCACTAGCCAGTCCTAACCAAAACTCTTCCCGACGTTCCTTCTTAGCCGCTACTAACTCCACCAAACTACCAAACACATACATCGAGGGGTAGACTGCCAACGATTCAGCCAAAAACGAATTTCCCAATACAAAGTATTTAATCGATTCATAGGTAACTACAGCCGGCAACGCCGTAAAGCCAAATCTCCAAAAAAATAGTAAAGACCATACCAGACCCCACCCAAACACCACTTCTCGATGTCTCTTTAAAAGCATAAAAATATTCGGGGGATCAAACACCCTATGGACAACTTGCGAGGTTATGAAAATAAGTGGTTGATGATTCAAAGAAATATCTTTGTATAGCCGCTTACCTCGATCCAACAGTTGACCAACGGCGAAATGCTCATCCTCATCGGCAAATTTAAAACTTTGACTATACCGTTCGGTTACCGGCCAGAAAATAACAAAAATAGCCAACACTACCACACTCCCTATCAATTTCTTCCAGCCAAAGTTCACTCTTCTAAAAAACGACTTCTCGAAAAGATAAACCTTCTTTAACTTTTCGCTACCCGACTTTTTCTTTGCCATAAATAATGAGTCACGACTACCATCAGTCCCCCCAGGGAAATAACTAAACCTATTCTAACTGAAACCGGCCGATAGGTAAAAACCACTCGGTGTCTGCCTGGTTTTAAATCGACTGACCGAAATACCCCTCCAAAAAGATCAACTAAGCTAGACTGACCATCTACCGTCGCCTGCCACCCCGCATCAAACGTATCGGTTAAGACAAGCTTACTCCTCTCCTTAAGCTCGTCGGTAACAATAACAATCTCACTTGGCACCTCATCTATGATCGTAGCCGGCTGAATTGAATCGGCTGATTTTACAAATGCCCGGGGTAGCGCCGTCGGATTTTCGTAAACCGCTAACTCACTATCCTCCATTAGCAAGCGCCACCACGAAGAAGGCTTAAACTCTTTGGGTGCTAACAAGTATTTCACCGAACTTGTCGATAATCTAACTTGGTCGTCGTAACCAACCGTTAATTTATTTAGCTCGCTACTCTCCCAAAACCGCCTATAAACATCAAACATCATGCCCGCATAGCCATTAACTGTCCGTAGCTGAAACGGTATAGACAAGTTAGGCGGTAATTGACGCGCCTTGTTAGCCAGAACGGCCACATTAGCCTCCCCATTTCCAGTCATTCTCGATTCCCCAAATGGTTCCCTAACCCAAAGCTGATTAAACAACGGTATCAAATCCGAATATGGTTCGGTCCCAGCCCAAGCTAAAAACCGGTAATTATTACCGGCCAACATCGCTACCTCTCGTCTGGCTAAACTATCGTTGTTAAAAATAGTAGCCTTAGCCAAAAAAACACTACCCCGCCCCAAGCTCCACCGTTCTGTAAGCATTAAGATAAGAAAAAAGATGGTTAGATAACGTTTTAACGAAGGTCTGGCTTGAACCACCAGTAAACCACCGACCGCTAGTAGCAGCAATAACCATTCAATTCCAAAAGATTTCTGCCAGTTAGCTAGTATTACCTGTGTTTTAGTTAACGAAAAGGTTATCGGTAGAAAGCCCTGCCACCAGCTTTTTGAAAGACTTGACTCTATCAACCACTGCAAGCTTAGTATCGTCAGTAATCCCAGCGCGGCCGTCACCCAGAATAAAAAAGGCTTAACCTTAACCACGCGATCTCTTAAACCCTCAGCGGCTAGAGCCACCAGGACCGCCATCGCCAAACTAAATGGCACCAACCACTGATACGCTCGAAGTCCAGCCAAAATCGGTAGTCGCTGCCACCACATCCCGAGGATTATTTGATCTCCGAAGCTCATCATTAAAGCCGTCACCGCTACTCCCAACCAAAAACCTCCTATTCGTCTCACTCTTCTCCAACCCAAAACAATCAATAATAAGGCCACCATACCAAAAAAACCGTCAGTACTGGCCAAACCCACTTCTGGTGGCGCCCCAAATCCCCACGAGTTCCCCTGATTTTGTGCTCCGTAAAATTCTCCCAGAATTAAACGTGGCAATTCTGCTATTGACAGTTGTTCTTGAACACCAGACCCGCTAGTGTAACCAAACCGGGTCGATTGCCAGTAAAATTCAAAAAAAGGCAACAGCTGAACTGCTGCCAGCATCGCCGCCAAACCAAAAACAATTAGACTTCGAAACAGTTTAGTTCGTACTGCCACAGTCTTTGCTGTATCGTAAACTACCCAAACTAAAAAAATTCCTCCCCAAATAAGCACTAAAGGTAAATAACCACCAAGTATTGCCCCCATCCAAGCCACACTCGTCAACCACCATTTATTTCTATATCGACTCCTCTCCCACATAGCCAAAGTCCAAGGCAAAAAAGCAATTGTTTCGATAACGACAACATTACTAGTCCTCTCCAGTAAGCTTCCAGAAGTTAACCAGCACAAAGCGCCCATGATCGAACTGCTCCAAGAAAATCCTTTAGCTCGCAAAAACACTAACATTCCCAACGCCGAAATATATAATGCTAACAAGGTATTAACGGTCAATGCTTTTGCTGGCTGCAAGAAGAAATAAGTTAAATTAAATGGCGACAACCCTCCCATAGCCACATCACTCAAAAGCGGGGTTCCAGACAATATATAGGGATTCCACAACGGTAATCGCCCTCGCCCCAATTCTTGAACAATCAATTGCTTAACTGGGTAAAATAGGGTTAAATTATCACCAAAATAAAATACTTCACCCCGTAACACCCCAAAGAAAAAAATCAGAAGTGTCACTGCCAAAATGGCTGCTGTCCAACGCATTTTTCTCCACCCTCACTGTCTCATCCTGGCTTAACTGCTCTTGCAAAAATATTGAGGCCGAATTGAAAGAATGTCGATTTAACCTTTCCAAAACCCACGCCTTCTAAAAGAAGCCCTAATGATTGAAGGGTGAAATACGTTTCATGTTGACCAATCATTTCCGGGCTAACAAAACGAGTTTTTGCCAATAACAGTAACAGTGGCTCATTCCACCGACTGGGCGTGGTAATAAGAATCACTCCGCCAGGCTTAAGGATACGATAACACTCTCTGACTAACCTTTCAGGAAACTTAACGTGCTCAATGACTGCTAGTACTGTGACTACGTCCACCGATCGCACTGACAAAGGCAACTTCTGTCGATTAAAATCAGCCCGTAAAAACCTCAGTTTCCCTTCTTTTTTTGGATATATCTCACTGTCTATACCAATCCCCTCATCCAACCGACTGGCTAAGTGCCTAAGTAACCGTGCTTTACCGCCACACCCCACATCACACAATCGCGCGCCCCTTCGTATAAATGGCTTAACTTTTACCAATCGATCCCAGGATAATAACCCTTCCAAAAGATACATCCCTACCCCGTCAACCGTTCTCTTAAAATTATACCTAAAGCTCTAATTCCTTCAGTCCAATTAAGTTTTTTTCCTTCCGCATACGTTCTTCCTGCATAAGAAATAGGAACTTCATAAATCAAATACCCCTTTTTAAGTATTTTACTTGTCAATTCCGGCTCAATACCAAAACCTCGTTCCTTTAAAGAAAATGAACGCACTAAATCTGTTGGTATTAACTTATAGCAGGTCTCCATGTCCGACAAAGTCGTGTCATAGAAAACATTAATCAATAAATTAAGTAAACTATTCCCGAGGTAATGCCAGAAAAACATATTCGAATGCGAACCTCTAAACCTAGAACCAAACACCACCGTCGCTTTCCCTTCCCTAATTGGTGCCAAAAGTGCCTTAATATCTGACGGGTCATACTCTAAATCAGCATCATGAATTAAAACATAATTTCCAGTTACTGCAGTTAGTCCTGTACGAATAGCCGCCCCTTTTCCTTGATTCCGCTGATGTATCAAAAGCTTCAAATTGTTCAATGTTTTGGAAAGCCTCTGTAAAATCCTTCCTGTCTCGTCAGTCGACCCGTCGTTTACTACAATGACTTCAACCGCCTCTTTCCTAGCCAGAACTCGTCGAATTGCTTGTTCGACAGTAGCCGCTTCATTATAAATTGGCATTATTATCGATAGGCGAATAGTTTTTGCATTCTTACGCATAAATGTTACTTTCTAAAAGACCAGATAGACTTAATTTCCATTACCAATCGTTTACCCAAAAATAAGCCTAAGAAAATACCATATGCCATTACTCCTGTAATTACCACTGTCAAAAAACGAGTCAACGACTGACTGGCAAAGGCTTGGAATCGCCATAGAACGAAGCCCATAAAACTGGCTGCCATTAAGGCTGGCAAAACATTATTCCAAAATTGAAAAGAAATTTTTCTCCTCACCACTTCCACCACCACTAACGAGCTTATCCCTACTAAAGCTGTGGCTACAGCCACGCCTGTATAACCTATCATCTTGGTCAGCCATAAAGTTAATATCCATAAAAGCACTGTCCACCCCACCATCAACTTTAGAGTCGTTCTAATCTTTCCAGTAGCATTCAATACATTTGTTAAGGGTACAACCACTGCCGAACAGCTTACATCCACAATAAAAAAATAAAGTGCCGGTAAGGCTGGCTGCCACTTCTGATATGCTGTTACCACGATGGTCAAAGGATAAGCCATCCCTAACATACCTATCATTAAGGGAAATACAGCCAAACTTATGAAAAACAAAGATTTTTCCAAAGCCTTTTTAAGCTGCCTCTTGTCCTTCTGTAAACGAGAATAGGCCGGAAAGGTCACTCTCACTACACTATCGACGGTAAACCGGAAAGGAAAAAGTGACCATTTCTTTGCCCAGCCGATATATCCCATTTCTGTGATACTCACCACACCCCTAAGAACCACAAACAACAAATCGTCTTTAATTCTAGCTAGTAAATCATTCACCTGATAGGGTAGACCAAAATGTAATAATTCTTTCAATGACCTGGTCGAAACTCCCAACCCCAAACGCCATGGTTCGATAACATACATGGCTATCACTCCCACGACACCCCTCAGTAACACCGCCACTGTGTAGCTCGATACTCCGTAACCGCGCCAAGCGAAATAGACGATCCCTGCGTAAAAGACCACATTTTCCACAATTTGAGGCAACACCAATTTATTAAACTCTAATCGTCTTTCCAATAAAATCGAGGGAATGGTTTTGAAGGAAGCTAATATAAATGAGAACCCCAAGGCATACATCAAAAAAAGTCCGGCTGAATTTAAATGTAGTGCCTGTCGCCAAAAGGGTGTCAATCCCACAATTACCACAAAGATGAAGCTTGCCAACAACTGTTGAATGGTAAAAGTGGTTACTAAATCTGCCCTCGTCGGCTGCTCTTTCTTCTGAATCAAACTAGCAGCTAGCCCAACGTCTGACAAAAACACAAACAGATTCACTACTGCCGTCACCAAAAAAAAAGTTCCAAAGGCCTCTGGATCAAGCAGCGCCGCCAGAATCAGAGTCGCCACTATGCCTACCATTTGCACCAAAAACGTTCGCGTCAGATAAGCCAAAACTCCCATCACTGATCGCTGTTTAATCACATCAAAAGACTCGGTGTACCCACTATAGTCACTCTCAACTGACCCGTTTTTCATAAACCACCATCGAAAGTAATAACACTCCCGAAATTACCGAGACTACATCCGCCAGCAATCGTAATGGCGTCTCGGTGAGTTTTCCAGCCACCAACTGTTCGCTATTAGGTAAAAGCGGTATCTCCATAACCGACAAGTCCTTTCTAACCTCATTGGACACATTCACACCGTTGATATACATTTTCCATCCGGGGTAGTTAAAAATATTGGCGGTAAAAGTGCTCGTCTCTCCAGATTGTACTCGTACCAGGAATTCTTGAGTCCGGTTAATTAGTACCTCTGCTTCTGACTCTCCCTCTCCTTTAATCGCAAATCGACGTTCTGGAGGAACGAGATCATAGTCAACTGTCTCGCCAGGGATGAAATCGGGAATGACCTTACTCATTTCTCTTTGAATTCTTTCTTCGTCATCATAATAAAGTAACGTACTATCAGCTAAATACTCACTTGGTTTAAAGTAACCGATATTAAATCCGACCACAACCACCGTTAACCCACCCACTCCCAGTATTTGAAGTTTTTTAGGAAACCTCCGCCACCACCAAACCACCCCTCCACTCAAGAAACTCACCCCAACCACTATTAAATTTAAAAACCTCCATGGAAACTGGAAATAAGCCATAAACGGCAGGATATCCCAAACTTTTTCTGACTTAAAACTCGTTAACCAAATCGATATGGCCACTAACGCTCCTACTCCCCACAAAACCCACCGTTTTTTACCAATCGTTTTAGCAAAAACAACCAAACCCCCAATCAACGCCATAAGTAATTGCGGTTTACCTATCTCAAAAGAGATATCGTCTTCCAAACCGTAGATGGAACCGCCATAACCCCATTCAGAATGCCACAATTGCCGTAAATAAAGGAAGTGGTACTTATAATTACTATAACCTTGCGTCAGACTGTCTATTTGAGTGTAACCTTGTTCTCCCAAAGCCGGCACCAGGTAAAATGCTGCCAGCCCCATTGCCAACCCCAGCGCTAAAACTAACATCATCATGCGGCGGATAACCAATCTCCTTTCCACCAAGCAAGTTATAATTTCCAAAACAACTAGAAACGGCAAAACCATTATGGCCACCAAATTATGCGCTAAAAAAATGCTGGCGGTCACCAAACTAAACGCCACCACCAATTTCCTTCCCGGCTCTGCCACCAATCGCATCGTTAGATACAAAGCCAAAGGAATAAGACTTAGTGCCAATAACTCTCCGAAAGCACCCCTAACATACGTATCAACCGCTCGATACGGAACATAAATAAAACTTACCGCCGCCAACCACCCGCCCCCCTTTCCCCAGAAATGTTTACCCAATAAATACATTCCCCAAAAACCAATTCCAAACGTTGCCACCAAAACCAATTTTATAGAATTTAAATAGTCAAAACCCAGTAAATGGAATATTTCTGCCACATAGTAAAACAGGGGCGCGTAGAAATTAAACAGAGGCATACCGTAACCGAAACCTAAATTCTTCGACCAGCGCACTGGCAGATAACCATCAACCAAAGCCCGATGCATCTCTGATAAGCGGGCCACATGAGTGTAATCATGTAAAGGAAAAAAAGTGTTATGGAGTAGGGGACGAAACGCCAACCCCACTATCAAACCGGCTACCAAAAAGATTAGCCACTGCCTCCAAAAATTCAGTCTTAGGTTCCTTTTCCTCATCGGCTCTTGTTCTTTTTACTATTATTGTAAGACTCTCCGGCTTATGGTTCGACATCGCTCACCATCCTGAGCCTGCCGAAGGAAAAACCGGGATCTCTTTCATTTTATAGTCCGAAACCCCGTACCGACCAGTCTGACTGGTCTGATACTGGGGTAAAAAGTATGCGAAATAACATCAGCTCCGGCCCACCGTGAGGACGAACATAGCGCGCCACCAGTTTAATATGACTGGGCAACGGTTGAATATAAAACCGATTGGAGTTGACCACAAGGTATACCTCCTGATTCGCTGCCGTCTGAATTAAGTAATCAGGAATTTCTCCCACCGGTTGACCAATTCCAAAGATGGTAACGGGGTAGGTTGTCGCCATTCGGGCAAAATAAATCCACAGACCATCTGGCAAAGTTCCAAACATTCCCTCGGTCGCTACCGTCACTGGCGTATACTGACTTCTCTCTCGAACAAAATCCCGTACCGAAGCTATACCATGTCCCGACGACCACTCTGTTAAATAGTGACTCCAATCCTCCCGGGGAATAAACAGTCTATCAGGATTTGCTACCGCCACCACCATAAAGACTACTCCCCAACCGATGAATAAAGCTATTAGGCCGATAAAAACCATACGCCCACTTTTTTTTAACCACCACTCCCCCAAGTTAGCAACACTTAGTAGGGTCAAAAGAACGGCTACCGGCAGCAAATGCCGTGAATATAGAACTCGACCAATAATCACCAAAGGCAGGACGTATATAAACGCCATTAGTGCCACGGCCTTCCCCCACCTCTTTGGAAATAACCACGTACCTACCAGGAAAGGGGTAAAATAAAGTACCGCCCACTTGAGAATTCTAGGTACGCTCTGAAAAATAACGTACCGCCATTCTCCTTGAGCCAACTCCCCCAAAGAAAAGGTATAGTCTAAACTGCGTCGGAACAATTGAGGAAAAAGAGGCGAGATGGATAAAAGCCAGAAAAAAGTCAATCCCCCTATTCCAGCTAGAGCCATTGTTAACACTTGAGGAGTGACATAAACTGATTTCCATCGCTCAATTAAATTCAGTTTCTGACTAACAGTTCTGATAGTTAACCACGGTAATAAAGCCAAAACCGGAATAAAGAAAAAGGCGTTAGGTTTCGTCGCCAAAGATAAACCAAAAGAAAAACCAAATAGCAGTACGTAATACCAACGTTTATATCTTAAAAATAAACAGCCGTAAAGAATTGCCATGGCTAACCATAGGGCCAGCAACGGCTCTGCCAGTGCCAGACGTTGGTGAAAATACCAAAAGGGGGCAAAGGTCATAAGTAAATAACCGATCACCCGATCGCTGAACCGAGAAGAGAAAAATTGAATCAACCGATCCATCACTACCAGAGTGGCCACTGCCACCACTACCGACAATAATCTACCCGCCAACAGTGGATCATTGAAAACATAAACCCAAGGAATTAACAACCAGGTATGAAGCGGCGGTTTACCATCAAGCATGGGTAAAAACAGGTACTTGGCTGGCTCACTTCCCGCCAAGAGTGCCCACCGAAGATAGATTGCCTCATCGGCAAATATCGGCAAACGTGTCAATCCCACCAGCCGCGTCGCAGCAAAAAAAGCCACCGCTAGCAGGCTAACCAACCACTTCCGTGAAGCCATGATTTAATTCTACCACCCCTAACTCACTGATTCAGTCTTGCTCGACTGCCACTCGCCCAACCCTATTCGCTGGTTGTAAACGTAAAGATAAATACCACAATAACCACATTGGCACAAACCTAGAAATTCCCCGCACCGTCGACCAACTTACTGGACCCATAACTGCACCCATCGGTGCCCGTAACCACGGCGTGGTATCAAGCATCAGTAGTAAAATCGCCAAACCATAGCATCCCAACTGTTGTCGAAGAGAACGAAAGGGATACAAACTAAGCAACGGCAAATACCAAATGTGAAAGGGGTTAGAAAAAATTTTACTACTTAAAAACACGGTAAAAATATATATGAGGGTAATCTGCAGCAGAAGATACAATCGCCCTTCCTCCGTTAGCCTCCGCTTTCGCTCAATCAGTACTAAACTGTAACCCAAAACTACCAAAACTGCTATGGGAAAAATCCAAGCAAAAACCCTCGTCACCGCTGTACTCACCGGTCCCACCATTGGGTAGTGAGGCAAAATGTCAGTTTGCTCTTCCGTATCAGTAAACTCATTAATCGTCTGAATAATAAACTTTCCGAAAGATCCGTAATTAAATGGTCTTTGAGCGTGAAACACCAACATCACTGACAGTGACGACCGAAACGCGGCCAAAGGCAAACCCCAAACGATAACAAAACCCAAAAGACAAGCAACCAACTCCTTCCGCCACTCTCGTCGCTTTAACCAGAAAAACGGTAAGACTAAAGGCAAAGTCATGAGCTTAATCGCCGTCGACAGCCAAAAAAAGATCCAAAAAAATAGCTTTGAAAACCAAGTTTTACGACCAATTATAATCGGCAGGGACAATGCCAGAGTCAATGCCCCGATAAAGCCTAAGTCTAAACCGTCGTATAAGAAATCCTTGGCGATGGCGGTAGCGCCAATATAAAACCCTAAGGCTAGGAATTGTTTTAAAGGTGAACTTTTCCTCCTTTTTAAAACTACATAAAGACAGGTAAAGATAACAGCATCAATCAAAAAAATCTGGAATCGGTAATTGGGATAATACGTACCAATGCCAGCCTGATCCAAAACCAAAGGCAAGTAAACCAAGGGAATTGCTCCAGGAGGGTACTCGTATAAATGTTCACGGTAGGGAGTCAAACCATAACGCCACATGTTGGCATATCGCTCAGAAGCATGTTTTACATCAGAGTACCCAATCCCGCTGTTGGGATCGTGTGGGTCCCGATAGTAAAAAGGGGGGTAAACGAGTATGTACCACCGACTGACTCCAAACACCAACAGTAAAATTAAAATTACCACCACCTTCTGCCAACGCTTTTTAGTCGCTTCAATTTTCATTTAAGTTTAAGTCCTAACCAGTCAACCTTTTTCATCCATTCAAAAAGAATCAGAATTATTGGCAAACCAAAAGTAATCAGTTGCCTTAACCTCTGTACCTCTATTGTATATTCACCTCGATATAGGTGTGGTAGGTAACTTAAAAGGCTGGATAGCGAGAAAAATAAGGCAAGTTTTACCAACCACCTCTCGCTAATAAACGGGATGAACGATAGCGGCCAAATCAAATACCACGGCAAGAACCTTTGCGAACGAATTGTTAAAAGTGGACTAAACTGTGCTATCGCTAACGCCCCACCTAAACTGAATTTCTTCTTCAATAGTGAAAGTGCGTACCACAACCCCACTCCTACTAAAATAGCGATACTACCGTATTTTATCGAATATGACGCCAAAAAAAATAATCCGCTTGCTCCCCATAAGAGTAACCCTTTTTGTCTACTCGCCCGTAGCGCCAAATAAATACTGGCCAAAGCCAGCGCCATCATCACCACGTCATTATGGCCGTTACCAAATGTTTCTATAAGCACCAACGGATTAAGTGCAAACAACACTATTCCTTCTCGCCATTTTGTCGCTGCTAACAATTTTCCGATCTTACTCTGGAAAAAAATGACTCCAGCAAAAAAAGCTCCTACAAACATCTTCACTAACAATAAAGTCAACTTCAAATGGTTTTGACCAATGACTGAAGGTACTAAAGACAGCATCGTCCAGCCATAACCATACGGCGCTGGAGTATGAGTATTGTGCATGAATCTAAGCCACTGATCGTCTGGAAAATTAAGTGCCACTTGCCGATGTGGATTAGCTCCGTACACCCACACCATTTTAGCGTTGAAAATGTAGTTATAGATATCTGAAGATAACGCCGGGTTGGCCAAAAGCAATAAACCAATAGTGAAAATTAAACTCCGAATTATGTGTCTATTTACCAATTGTCCAGCTACAAACGCTGTATAAATTTTTTGGTAAACAATAAACCAAATCAAGATTATTAGAGAGTAAATGCCGACTGACCATAACCGCTCTTGGAAACCCAATCTCCACATAAATTTCTGAAACTGCCAGTACCATGATTGCGAAAAAAATACTTGATTGGGATCAGTCTGGGAAAATGAATAGACAGAGTATATTCCAGCCACTACCGGCAATAACCACAACCAAATCCTAAAATGTATCTTTGCATAAAGCTTCATGCCTTCACCGATAGTATCCCCCTAAATTAAACCAACAAATCTTTAATACTTCCATGAACATGCGCCATGAATCCTTGATAGGATTTACTCGGTCTGTTTTAATATGCGTCCAGTAAACAGGTACTTCAGCAATCCGAAAACCAAGTTTGGTCGCCAAAAAAAGTAACTCCACATCAAAAGCACCAGTGAAAGGATCTCTCCGTAAGCTTGCCTTCCGATACAGCTGCATTTTGGGGAGAATCGCTTCCACCGCTTTCTCACTCATTAGCTTAAAACCACATTGGGTATCCTGTATACCCCTAACCGCCAGCAGTCTGACCACCAAATTAAATGCCTTTCCCATTAGATGCCGATATAAAGGCTCTCGTTCCCTCTTGGCACCTCGAATCTCCCGCGAGCCAATCACGAGGTCATATCCTCTCTGCCGAAACGGCAACAGTTTTTCTATCTCTTCGATGGGAGTTGCCTGATCAAAGTCGGTAAACAGCCGATTTTCCCCTCTGGCTTCCGTTAGACCCCGTATTAACGTCGGTCCTTTTCCTTGATGAGAGGCTATAATCACCCGTACCGCAGTTTTCCCCCGCCCAAAATCATGTAATAAATTCAGTGTGCCATCACTCGAACCATCATCAACTAACACCAACTCGAAAGTATAGTCTTGTTTCCGTAAATAGTCATACACCGCTTCCAGCTTACCGTTGATAAAGTTGGTTTGTTCATTGTAAGCAGGTACCACCACTGAAAGAAATATTTTTCTCTTCATAAACCTATCTAAGATAATCCTTTAGGCAAGTACCATTTGATACCCACTTTCCTTACCTCACTAACCGCACCAACCTGATTTGACCATACAGGTTTACCCCTAGTTCAGTCCGAGTTAATCCCGGTCTTTGTATTTCATAAATATCCAGACTCAAAGGATCAGTATAGGGCGGCTCCATTATGACATAGAGCTCATCAAGTTTGTCATAATCTTCAGCCGAGGCTGGCGGATGACTACCCACTTCTAAAAAATATCTATAATTCATCGCTTTATAGTCACGCGTATCTGATAAAAGGGTTATGTTGTACTTTGCTCCCGGCCCGACTAAACCGAGAATTGTCTTGGCTGCATCAGCATAGGCCGTTACCGGCGGGCTAGCCGGCTGCCAAATCGGCATTACTCTTAAATTAACGACGATAAAAATACCAATAATACTTGCCACCAAGGGCTTTAATAACCAATGACGTCGCCATAACTTTGCCAGGCACACCCCACTCAAGATAAAAGGCGCGGGAAAAACAAATCCCAAATAGTGATCAAATACCCCGCTGTTATAGAAACTAGTACCTAAAATCGCCATCGCCAACCAAACTACAATTATACCGACTGCTAAACGTTTGAGTGGCCGTTTAGCTGCCGAAAACCATGACCACACCGTCACCCCTATCATTCCCAAAAGAATCAATCGATCCGAAAGCGGGTAACGGCTACCCATAAGCTGCGGGAGTATTCGGTAACTTCTTCCTTCCAGCTCGCGGAGGACCAAACCAACTTTCTGCACTCCTCTAAGATGGCCTTGAGGACTATTAACAAAATCTTGCAGCGCCTGGTAATTAATGAAATTATGCCGGACATCAAAAATAATCAAAGGCAACGAAACAACTATCAACACCACCATTCCCAACACTAACCTACCCACCAGCTGACTCCGCTTTTGACTCCGCCACAATTCAAAACCAAGAAATGTAACTATCACCGGCAAGACTAATAATCCCGTGTAGTGTAGTTGGATTAAAAGACCAAAAGCCAAAAGGGTATAGGGCCAAAATCGATATTCTTGCCTCCCCACCGCCCGATAGAGCCAATAAATAACTAGTAGTCCAAAAAATGGAGCTAAGTTAGGGTTCCAAGAAAAACGACTGTAGTGAACTGCCACACTCGAAAAGCTATACAAAATTGTTGCCGTCATTGCCGCTCTTTGGTCAAACATTTTCTTGGTCGCTAGATACACCAAAAAAACCGTCGCTACTCCAGACACAGCCACTCCCATCGCTGGCCCCACCGGATTAGGATAGGTTAAAGCCAACCAAGGCACCATAAAGTAGTAATAGAATGGTCCAAGATACATGTTACCGACGCTCGTCACCGGACCAATTAAGGTAAGATCATGATCAATCAGCATTCGCTTGGCCACGATAGCATCCCGCCCTTGGTCACCAAGAAACATCAACGTCTCATTAATTCGATACAGACGGAGAAAACCCGCCACCATTAACACAAAAATGAGAAAAATTCTCTCCCCACTGGTCGTCTTACCCAAAATTACCATACCTCATACTAATACTTATCTGTTCGCCAAATGAAACGGTTATAAATAGTATAGTTCCAGATCAAAGTCAAAAAGATACCGCTAAGATAAAAACCTTGGATTAAAAGATGTCCCGGCCCCACTAATCCCTCACCGACTCGAACACTACCGCCCTGAATCACAACCACCGCCAAGTTGGAAGTTAGCCAAAACTGACCGAATTTAACCGCCACTGCCAGCGGTTCTGATATGGTCTTATCACGAAAAGTCCAAACATTATTTATTAAAAAGTTAGAGATTATCGCTGCCTGACCACCAATAACCGTCGCCACCGTTGGTGTCGTTAATTTTCCCCATACCCCAACTACTTCAAATATCAACGTCTGTAACAAAAACCCGGTCCCACCCACTACCGCAAACTTAAAAAACCGCCACGAAGTTAGTTCCAACCACCTCGCTTTAAAAATGTAAAGCAGTGTATTTTTGATATATTCTGTCCCTAATTTCGACTCACCTCTGGTCCGATCGATAAAATGAATCGGTTCTTCGGTAATTTTAAATCCTTTACGAACGGCTTTATGTAAAAACCCGATTTGAAACGTGTAACCGAAAAATCTATCTTGATTAAGATCGTCTTTAACTGCTTCATAAACCTCTTTTCGAATTGCCCGATAACCAGTCGTCCAATCGTGAATCCTAAAATTGGTCATCACTATCCGAATCAACCAGTTGCCAAAAAAGCTTAAAAATTTCCGATGTATTCCCCAGTTAGCCGGAATCGTTCCGCCCTTAATGTACCGCGACCCGAGCACCATATCGTAACCGGCATCAATTTTAGTCAAAAATGCTGGAATTTTTTGTGGATCATGAGAAAAATCCGCATCAAACTCCATCAGTACCTCTGCCTTAAGCTTACTCACCGCATATTCCATTCCCTTTAGATATGCACTTCCAAGGCCCACCTTGCATGGATTAATTAACAGATGAACATGACTATATTTCTTCAGTTTCTTCTGCACTTCCTCGGCAGTACCATCAGGCGAAGAATCATCCACTACTAAAATATGGGTATCGAATTTTAAAGGCAGTCTTCTAATATTTTCAGTCACGACGTCCAGTAACTGATTGATGTTTTCCCGTTCATTAAAGGTGGGGATAATAATCACTGTTCGCATGGCACCTACCCCCGGCTCTCGCGCTCTCGTTCTAAGTCAGCCAAAACCATAATTTCCGCCAACTTCCGGTAATCAGTCCGGTGTTTCCAACCTAAGATTCGTCGCGCCTCGGAGGGATCAGCCACCAAGTAGTCAACTTCTGCCGGCCTTAAAAACTTCTTATCAATCTCAATATACTTCCGCCAATCCAAGCCAACCACGGCAAAAGCAGCCTCAGCAAACTCTTCAACCGAATGAGTTTCGCCTGTGCCAATGACAAAGTCTTGCGGCTTACTCCGTTGCAACATCAGCCACATAGCTTCTACATATTCTGGTGCGTATCCCCAATCTCTCTTAGACTTCAAATTCCCAAGTTTCAACGTCTTCTGTTTCTTAAGTTTAATCCGGGCCACCGCATGACAAATCTTTCTGGTAGAAAATTCTAACCCTCTTCGGGGTGACTCATGGTTAAACAAAATTCCCGATACGGCAAAGATGTTATACGATTCTCGGTAATTGACTGTAATCCAATGACCATAGACTTTGGCGACGCCGTATGGACTTCGGGGGTAAAAAGGCGTCTTTTCATCCTGAGGCGTCTTCTGCGCTTTGCCAAACATTTCACTCGAACTGGCTTGGTAAAATTTAGCCTCTGGTCTAACTAAACGAATGGCTTCCAAAATCCTCGTCACTCCCAAAGCCGTAAATTCACCAGTTAACACTGGTTGATTCCAACTCGTGGGCACAAAACTTTGAGCCGCCAAGTTGTAAATCTCATCTGGCTGAATTTCATGAATCGCCGAAGTTAACGAGTGCTGATCCAATAAATCACCTTGTACCAAGGTAATTTTGTCAACAATATCTTTAATCCGATCGTAATTAGACGTGCTCGTTCTCCTGTTTACACCATAAACATCATAATTTTTGGTCAGCAAAAATTCGGCCAGGTATGAACCATCTTGACCGGTCACTCCGGTAATTAACGCCTTCCTTTTTTTCGCCATCATCCTCCTTCTACGCTTTACTACCTTTGCTACTCGGACTGCTTTTCTTAATTTCCCCCCTCCAATAGTCTAACACGCATGTCAGTGTTTCTGCCAAAGGAATCGTTAATTTCCAACCGGTTGCTTTCCGAAAACGACGATTATCAGCTACAATCATCGGCACATCCAACTTTCGAAATCGCTTCCGATCTTTCTCCACTCGAATTGCTACCTTACTCATAGCCATTAATTGTCTAAGTATTTGGTTTATCGACACTCCTCTCCCCGAACCGATATTGTAAACTTCTCCCGGCCGGCATTGAGTCAGAGCCAACTCGTAAGCGATTACCATATCTTTAACGTCGGTAAAATCTCTAGTAGCTTGTAAATTCCCTACTTTGAGCACCCCTTCAGCTTTACCAGCTTCTATTTCGGCAATTTGTTTAGCGAAAGCTGGTACCACAAACTGATCAGTCTGTCTCTCACCCGTATGGTTAAACGGTCGCAACCGGATTACTGGCAATTGATAAGAAAGGTAATACTGATACCCCAAAAAATCTTGCGCCACTTTGGAAACAGCATACGGGCTCACCGGTCTAAGCGGAGTCTCTTCATCTATTGGTAAATCTTCTTTCCGTACCATCCCATACTCTTCGCCAGAACCAATAATCAAAATTGTTGGTTTACTATTCAGTCGAACCAACGCTTCTAAAAGATTAACTTGGACACTGATATTATTGACTAATGTCTCTACCGGTTTGTCAAAACTGGCCCCAGCTGCCGCTAAAGCTGCCAGGTGCACAACCGCCTGAGGTTTAATGTGAGTCACCACTCTTCTAGTTTGTTCTGCATCCATCAAGTTGAGGGGAAACACCCGAGAAGCGGGTAGTAAATTACTTATGAACCCCTCACTCTGACCAAACACACTGGCAAAAACGTCGTACTCCCGCCCCTTTTTTAGTCGCTCTACCAAATGAGTCCCCACAAAACCGGAAGCGCCAGTAACCAAAATCCTTCTCATACCCGCCCAATCCCTATATAGCTTAAACCCGTTGCCCGAACTTTGACAGGATCATATTGATTTCGGGTATCAATAAACCATAATCCGCGCATTAACCGCTTTATTGTACCTAAACGCAAATGAGTCAACTCTGACCACTCCGTCAATAACATGGTTACATCCGCTCCTGCCACCGCTTGATAGGCATCATCTGTAAAAAAAATGTGTGGGAAAATTTTTTTGGCCAACGGCATTGCCTTCGGATCATAGGCTACAATCTTAGCTCGGCCATTGGTAAGTAAAGGTATAATCTTTACACTAGGAGCTTCCCGAAGATCATCAGTATTCGGTTTAAATGACAACCCCAATAAAGCCACCGTCTTACCTTCCCAACCATTCACCTGACGTTCAAATTTTTCCATCGAAGTATAAATTCTCCGTTCATTCAACTCATCCAGCTTCACAAACAAACCATCACCCTCACCCACTGAACGAGAATAGGCCGCTAACTCTTTAGTATCTTTGGGAAAACAAGAACCTCCATAGCCTAAGCCCGGATACCAATAATGACTACCAATCCGTTTGTCTGCCCCGATTACATCGACTACTTCACGTACGTCTGCATTGTTTCTCTCACATAAATTTGCAATTTGATTAATAAAAGTTATGCGTTGCGCCAAATAGGCATTAGCCGCGTATTTAGCCATTTGTGCACTTTCCGGTCTTACTACAATCCTCTTACCACCGATAGGGCGATGCAACCAAATCAGTCTATCAGCCACCCAGCGATCGTTTGTTCCAATAACTACTCTGTCCGGTTTAAGCGTGTCAGTAACGGCAGAACCTTCCTTCAAAAATTCCGGCAACGAGGCCATAAAAAATTTCTTCTTCGTTACCCGTTTAATTAGCTGTGTCGCCTTCTCGTTTGTTCCTGGCGGCACCGTACTTTTTATCGCTACTATCGCTTTCTCTTTCAAATGAGGAGCCAACGCTGCTACCGCCTGAAAAACATACTTTAAGTCTGCTGTTCCGTCCGGAGCCGAAGGTGTTCCCACCGCGATAATTATCACCCCTGCGTTTCTTACCGCTTCTTTGTAATCGCTAGTAAACGTTAATCTCCTTCCCTTAATGCCATCACGAACCAACTCTGCCAATTGCGGTTCATAGAATGGCACCTCACCCAACCGAAGTTTTTTAACTTTTTCCCGATCGACATCTAACCCATACACCCTGTTTTTAAAATGGGCAAATACCGCCGCCGTCACCACCCCTACAAAACCGGTTCCGATAACCGTTACTTGCATAACCGTTATTGTAACGCGCCCACCTCCCCCGGGCAAATGCGTTTTCAAACCCGTTATATTGCAGGCCGAAAACCCCAAACATCAATCCGGGGTGAAGGCCAAAAAACAAACTTCTTCGGAGTTTTGAATAAGGAGATAAGCTCTTCAGCCTACCGCTATAAACCTAAAAGACAAAAACTCCGGACTTTCAGTCCGGACAAGTTTATAATATGGGTGCTATGACCATCGACATCCTCACCATTTTCCCCGATATGTTCATCGGGCCTTTTGATTTCTCGATGGTTAATCGCGCTAAGGATTTAGGCAAAGTCAAAATTACCATTCATAACCTCCGTCAATGGACGTTAGACTCTTATAAAACAGTTGACGATCACCCTTATGGCGGCGGACCTGGAATGATTATGCGCGTTGACGTCATCGATCGCGCCCTCCAGAAAGTCAAATCGAAAACTGAAAACCGAAAACTGAAAACCATCTTATTAAGTGCCAAAGGCATTCCCTTTACCCAAAAAAAAGCTCAACAATACTCTAAGTTAAATCACCTAATTTTAATTTGCGGCCACTATGAAGGCATTGACCAACGCGTCGCTGACCACTTAGCCGACGAGGAAATTTCCATTGGCCCCTATGTCTTGACCGGTGGCGAACTACCAACCATGGTTATCGTCGATACCGTAGTCAGACTTCTTCCCGGAGTAGTAGGGGATCCCCAATCGCTCACCGAAGAATCCCATAGTCAACCAAGATACTTAGAATATCCTCAATACACCCGTCCGGAAACATACCAAGGTTGGAAAGTACCCAAAACCCTCCTCTCCGGACACCACGCTGCTATTCTCAAGTGGCGCCGTGAACACGCCGGCAAAATCTAGTCCGATATAGATTGTTGTTGAAACACTTCGGTAAGCCCATCATTAAACGTCCGCATAGAAAGTTGAAAATCTCTTTTTAGCTTTTCGTTGCTTAGACGTAATTTATGGGGAAATGGTCGACCGGTGGTCCGTACAAACTCGACGATGCTGGCCTTCTTAATTTCTCCAGACAAGTGAAACCTTTCCTTAACCATTGAAGCCACCTCATATGAAGAATGCCAACTCGAGCCTACTGCGTGATAGATTCCTTTAGACCGCTGATTGATACAGTAATTAAACACCGCACATAAATCATCAACAAAGGTAGGAGTGATAAAGTTATCGCCAAACTGTGGGGGCAACGTTCCCGTCTTCAATTGCTCGGCAATTTTAGAGACGAGGTCGGGCCGGACCGGTTTAGCTTGATAGGGGAATGCTAAACGTAAAATAGTATGGTTCTCACCTGCTTTTTGTACCTCTTGTTCAGCTAAAAATTTAGTCGTTCCGTACCAGTCAACTGGATCAGGGGAATCGTCTTCCGTATAAGGCCTATCTTTTTTACCGCTAAATATAAAGTCGGTGGAAACATGGATAAGAAACTTATCGAACTGATTCGAATATTGTGCGACATTATGGGTACCATCAACATTTATCCGATAACACAAACCCTTTTTATTATCATGTTGTCCGTGAGCCGCTGCCACATCCGTAAAAGCAGCCAAGTGTAAAACCACTTCTGCTCTACTCTCTCCTAGTATTTTTTTCACACTTTCCACGTTAGTAATATCAATTCCTGTCGTCAAATCCACATTAACCAACTCACACTTATCACCATAGAGCTGCTGGAATCGCTGACCGATGAGCCCAGATAAGCCGGTTACAATCACTCGAGTCTTTCTAACCATGTAATAATGATACCACTACCTAAATCTAGTTTTTTCATTATTTTCTATTTACCCTCAGCATTTCGATTAACTCAGTGAAGGGCTCATTACTTCTTACTCATTCTTTTCTATTCTTGTATAATTACCTCCATGACATCCTCTCTCACCAGCCTTCCTCTCTACCAACCTTCGGATGACAAAAAGCTCGCCGACCGCATATTTAAAACCGCCATTGACGGCCTGCTCTACCTCGACCATGACGTTCATACCGATAATAGGGGATTTTATTCTGAATTAAGCCTCATTCCCGATCTAGAAAAAGTTATCAATCATCCTTTTATCATTAAACAAATTAATCAATCCCACTCGGCTGCCAATGTTGTCCGCGGCTTCCATGCCGAAGGCTGGAATAAACTTGTCACCGTAATCACCGGTAAAGCCCTCTCTGTTTTGGCTGATACCCGCCCCGACTCTCCTACCTTTCTTAATAAGGAATACTTTCTCCTTGACCAAAGTGAATCTGCTCTCGATGGTTGCCTGTTCATCGCCTCCAACATCGCCAATTCCATTTGCGTTCTCGAAGGCCCAGTTGACTATCTCTACTGCGTTGACACTCTCTACCGCGACCGCGATACTTCCGGCGACTCGGCAATTTCGCTTTTCGATCCTGACTTGGATATTGCCTGGCCGATTGACAAAAACCAAATGATTATTTCCGACCGCGACCGCGCCACCACCACCCTCCGTAAACTCTACCCAGAAAAATTCTAACTAGCCAACCCTAACCCCGTTGGACACCTACTTCTCAAGCATTGCCAGAAAACTCCAGCCCCACAGAATTATCAAAATAAACAGGATTTACTAAACTCCGTACTGCTCCCTATAATACTCCTGATACTCCCCACTCTTTACCCGTCGCCACCAATCCTCATGCCTCTGATACCATTCAATTGTTTTTTTAATGTATTCTTCAAAAGAATGTTCTGGTTTGTATCCCAATTCTTTGGCAGCCAGCGACCAATCAAGGCTATAACGCCGGTCGTGACCCGGGCGTTCCTTGGTAAATTCGATCATCGACTCATCCTTACCCATGAGTGTAATAATCTTCTTAACGACTTCCACATTGGAGATTTCTTCGGTTGAACCACCGATGAGATATGTCTTACCAATTACTCCCTTTAAAAGAATCAACTCTATCGCTCGACAATGATCAATCACGTACAGCCAGTCTCGCACATGCTTACCATCACCATAGACAGGAATTTTTTTACCCTCAATAAGATTCGTGATAGCTAGTGGAATTAGTTTTTCAGGAAACTGATAAGGACCAAAGTTATTCGACGTATTAGAAATAGTAATCGGTAAATTATACGTCCGATGATAAGACCTGACTAAGTGATCCGAGGCTGCCTTGGAAGCTGAATAAGGACTACTCGGATCGTACGGCGTTATCTCTTTAAATTTCTCAGTCGTCCCTAATTCCAAACTCCCAAATACTTCATCAGTTGACACGTGGTGAAAACGGATGTTTTTTTTACGAGCTGCTTCCAGTAGAACGTATGTTCCTACAATATTGGTGAGTATAAAAACTTCAGGTTCAAGAATCGATCGGTCCACGTGCGATTCCGCCGCAAAATGCACAATGGTATCCACCCCATTCGCCGCCTTCTCCACTACCGCCGGATCCACAATATCACCCTTTATAAACGTATAATGAGGATTTTTTTCAACGCCGGTCAAGTTCTCCAAATTCCCAGCGTATGTCAGCTTATCCAGATTAACAACAAAATCGCCGGCGTGATTTTTTAACCAATAATGAATGAAGTTCGACCCGATGAATCCCGCCCCACCCGTAACTAATAACCTCATACATAAATTCTAACACATACTCAAATCTCTATTCTTTAATCTCCATACTCCTTAGTTCATTGGACTCGGATTCACCGCCGGATCCCTTTGTTCCCACCTTCCATTCTGCCACACCCAGCCTTTTTGCTTTCCCACCACAATTCCCAACACTAGCGCCAATACTATCACCAAAGCCATTAATATTTTGTTAGCTCTCCGTATCTCTTTCAAAGTCCTTTCACTATTTATTGATTTATTCATAATTACTTTTGAACTTTTGCTTGCCCTGAGTGTTACCGAAGGGACTTTTGACTTATATTACGCGTGCTTGTCAGCCACACTCGACGCCGCGTATGCTTCCGGTTTGGTACACGCCTCATAGCCATTGCCTTTAACCATCCCCACCACTTCCGCAATCATCTCCCGGGTCTGTCCGCTCTGACCAATATCAACGTGGATTTCCAAAGACCAACGAGCTAACCCGTTTAATCGTTGCCGTAACCTGGGAACTAACTCACCTGCAGCCTCCAACGATAAACTGGTTTCAGTATAAATCTTTTGCCTTAGTGACAGAACTTTTTCCTTTTTGCCGTTACGCCAAAAGTAGCGCCCACCTTTTCCCTGTCGATGCACCACCACTGCCGTCACATAATTAGCCAGTTTTTCTTTACCGCTATACCGTTCTTGTGAATCCGTTCCAATCACCAATTGGTAGGCCGCTTGGGGATCTTCGGCCAAAAAGGCCACCAATTCCGCCACCATTTCTGTCAAAGTCAGTTGTCCGACAGTCGGACTAATATAACCTTTCATAGATATTTGTATTGTACCACTTGGGAAATCAATAACTATGCACTCTTCTTCCAGTTAAGATTGATACACCTTGATAAATCAACCATAACCAAAAAGCTACCGCGCTGTTTAATATCACCACCGTCGCTAGTGTCGGCACTAACTGCTGCATCATAATCAGTAAAAATCGCCGTCCCCATTCCAGCACCTGACTCGACCAGCCGAAAAACATCGTCACCACTGTCAGACTTCCCAGTAAAAGCGCCACCACCGGCCACGTCCGCATGTCAGCTCGACTCAAAGACATGGTGTTGCTAACCGCAAACACTAAATAAACCATAGCCCATTCGCGCCAAGAAAAAGTCTCTGCCATCTGTAACCACTTTTTTAAAGCGGTAAGGCCAAAACCAATTTCGAAAGACAACACTTGGTTACTTAAAAAAAACAAGATCAAGACCCCCACCAATACCGGAGCCAATCCTACGAGCGTAGCCCGGAAAAAATCTGTCCGCTGTACTTCTAGCGAACCCAACCTAACCCTATCTTCACTCTCTTCTTCAGGAAAAATGGTCATCTTTCCTGTCGGCACCATTAACACCATCGCTGTCAGTAAATGAGCAGTTTCATGAATAACGGTTCCTGGAAAAAACAATAAGCTATAGGAAAATACCCCCCATCGACTATTCCCTCCCGCCAGAACCACTAATCTCACCACCATCTGTTTTAAGAAGTTCGTGATAATAAAAAGGCCCAGAAACAAGAAAATAAATTGCCAAAAAACGCTTAAATCACTCATCCCCGCCGATACCAACAATCTTTAATCTGGCACTCATTCCCTTAAGAATCGTCACTTCATTCCTATGAACTTTAAAATATTTAGCCAGTTGCCGGACTAATTCTCGATCGGCTTGTCCTTCAATCGGCGGCGCCGCAATTTTTACCTTCAAGACATTGGCAGATACTTCCTTTATATGATTTGCCCGTGCGTTGGGCCATGCCTGCACTAAATACTTTTTCATATTCACCTTGTCGCATCTTGCTTAGTATATCACCGCCTGGCTTAATTCGCCATCGTTATCCTAAACCAATCTCTCACTGCCTCCCAGTCATTTCCTTCCGGTTCATATACCCATTGACCGTATTTAGCTACTGGTGGATGAGTTAAAACTCCCAACCTCTCTCCCTCGGTAATTGGCAAAGTCAAGGAAACCACCTTGGGTATCCGAAACTGAAAAATTCTTCCCAGTCCTACCAACTCCTTATCATCAAAAGTTTTCTCTGTTGACTGCCAAATTCGATACAGCATTCCCAATCGCCGGGGATTGGTAAGAACATCAATAGAACTCATCCGGCCAACTAAAGCTTGGATCACCTGCAGTTGCCTCTGTGACCGAGCTAAATCGGTTCCCTCGTCGGCTATTTCACTTTGACGCGACCGGATGAATTTTAAAGCCGTCAAGCCGTCAAACCACTGCGCTCCGGGAGTAAAAACCACCGTTTCATATCGTAGTTCTTCCGGCAAAATATCCGGAGGGACATTGTCTCTAGGAAACTTGGTGTCGATAAAACCGAGGCTGACTGTCACCGGGATCCCATCCACTGTATCCACTACCTGTTTTACCGTCGCTAGGTCCACAACCAAGACATAAGCAAGTGATATCCCGGTAATTTTCTCCAACTCCTGTTGAACGAAGGTGATCGCCCCGCCGTTTGGCCGAACCGTTCCATAGTAATAAAGAGCGTTAACTTTAGTTTTTAGGTCAGTCAGCCACAAATCCCGGGGTAGAGCCACCAGCTTAACGTCTTTACCTGAGGCAGCCACAGACACAATGACCATCGTGTCCGTCAACTTTGATCCCAGCCGAAAGTTGCTATCTGCATCCACGCCCAAAAATAAAAAATTAATCCTTCCGTCTACTGCCTTCAACGGCTCTCCCCAACCGCTCCTCCCTACTCTAACTAAATCAATCGCTTTTATCCCAGCCGCCTCTTCAAAAGCACTTATAAACCACCAACCGTATAAAAAAATGCCTACCAAACCAACAAAAACCACCGTCATCATTCCCCACAAAAACCAACGTCCCCACCTCGGTTTACCTTGGGGCAATGTCACCTCCTCACTCCCTTTTTTTTGACCGGTCGCGATCATACGTTTAAATAAAAATGTCTGGAAGAACTTTCCTAAACTCTAACGTTCCTTCTTACCCCACTGAAACCGAAATGACACTCGTGGCGGCACCAAAAAAAGATAAATCATTTCTACGATACCGAGTGTATTTAAAAGAAGGAGCACCACAAACCACCCTTTGTGAGAACTACGGGCTGCCTTCCACAAAGCTAACCCCTTCCACGGCAATGACCATACCGCCGCCACCACCGACCACACCAAGATATTTTCTGGTAACTCCATATTACTTGAGTTGTCAATTGCTACTTACTCCTGGTAAGTATATCTTCACCTGCGCCTGTTGACGTAAGTTAGCCAAATATTCACTCACTGCCGATTGAAGTTTCTGGTTAGTCAATAGCTCCCGGATTTGCTTGACCGCTTCATCCTTTTCTACACTAGAATATGACTCTTTATTTTCGGTGTAGTAGGTGTCTACCTCTTCGTCGGTTACTTGCACCTTGTCAGCTACCAACTTTTCTAACTTAAGATTCAGCTCAATCTGCTTTTCCAGCTCCACTCGCGTCATGCCTTGACTCGCTAAAAATCCTTCCAAACCCCCCTGTTGCTGGCTAAATCTTTCCTCCAAATTCTTTACCTCTCCACTAATTTCTTCTTTTGTTACTACCACATTTTGCTTGCTTGCCTCTTCAATGATCAGTCTTTCAGTCACCAATTGCTCCAAGACTTGTTTTCCCACCCCATCAACTACCGCCGACCAAAAAGTCCAAATGTATATCGGCCGACCGTTAATACTGGCTGGTGTAAATAAATAACGATACTTAACTCCCACTAACACCAGTAACAACCCTATCGCCAATAAGATTAACAAAACCCGTTTAGTCAAAGTTTTTTTCTTTGTTGTTCTTTCACGAACACTGACAGTTCCGGCATTAACAGTAACTTTTTTTGGCATAACGCTCCTTCTAGCTAGTATCGACTAATTGTATCAGTGAAACTAATTCTTGCAAAGGCTTAATCAAAAAAAATAATTTCTTCTTGTTACCTGCACCTGAATTCAACTAACCATCACTTTTTAAACCAATGGCAGAAAACCCAGTATCAAATCCTATCCGCTGATAAAAAGCATTAGGGTAACTACCTGCTTCTGTCGCCAAACAATGAACTGTATTGCCGCGCCTCAACGAGGTTTTGACGCAATACAAAGTCGCTGCTTTCCCATATCCCTTCCCTCTAACAGACAGTAAAGAACCAACATTAGAAATGTAACCAAGCCCGTCGTAACTACTCAAGGTTGATACTGCCACCGGCTCCTTCTCTTTAAAAACCACAAAATACTCTAAGAGGTCAGAAGCCAGATGATTATGCCAAGATTTTTCCGCCGCCTTTAAGTAGTCACCCAACTCCCCATAAACATTTTGCGGGTCGTCTTTTTGATAACAAGCATCGAATGTCTTTAAGAAAACTCCCAAATCCTCCTTTGTTTTCACTTTTCTTATCGATTTAAAATGCGTTTCATCAACTGTAACGCCACCCCAAAATTGCCACGAATCTTCGTATGCTTGCCGATAACCTCGCCTAAACAAAATTTTTTGCAACTTCTCGTTACTAACACTTCTTTCGAAATAAATAATCGTTTCTCTTTTAAGCTTCCTAAAATTACCCTCTATCTCTTTTAACTCTCTCTCTGTCAAAACTCGGTTCACTAACGCATTGTTCCAATACATCGATTTGTCGATAAGTGAGTATCCCATCAGCGCAAATTTTAAATCAATCAACCGGTCAAACATAATCGATTGCTGCAACTGATAGTACTTTCGAAGCAACTCGTAATTACTCATCTACTTCAATTCGGTGATCCACTTTTTCAAGAGCAACATTGGCTAGTTCCAATAGCACCCCTTCCGTCTCGCTCACGTTTATTACAGCATGCGGCAACCCCGGCTCCACCCCAAACGCTACCCACATTCCCTCATTTTTAGAAGGATCCATCCAATATTTCTTAACTTGGTTATCATCAGGATTTTCAATCAATAATTGCATTCCCGCCCCGAGTCCCACAAACACCTCTGTCCGCTTTTGATGATAGTGATCACCGGCGCGTGTGTGGGAAGGAAAAATTGAAG
>Ga0155827_17_pt25 | contig 36808 bp, 46 predicted proteins | sample RifCSPlowO2_01_FD_107481 | JGI IMG/M metagenome (GOLD analysis project Ga0155827, IMG submission 107481) | Microgenomates group bacterium RIFCSPLOWO2_01_FULL_46_13 | reverse complement strand
CCCGTGCGCGCCTCAAAATCAACCACACTATCGGCTAACCCGCCTGTCTTTCTTACCACTGGCACCGCCCCGTAGCGCATCGCTTCCATAGCCACGATGCCACCCGGCTCAAAAATGCTTGGTAGCACCACCAGATCTGCTCCGGCAAAGATTTTTCTTGGTAGTTTAAAATCCGGGAACAGGTGGACGCCGATTTTCTTCGGGTATTTTTCTGCCAAAAGCTGCAGATCCTTATGATAGGATAAATCGCCACTGCCTAGGATTACCATCTGAATGTCAAATTCAGCCAACAAATGAGGTAAAACTTCAATTAGTGTCCCAATCCCCTTTTGTTTAGATAGCCTGCCCGCGTAAGCCAGAACCGGAATTTCCGGTCTAACCGGTAAACCAAATTCTTTCTGTAAAACGGCTTTATTGCGCTTTCTGATCTTGGGGTTATAGCTGGAGTAATTAAACTCTAATACCGGATCGGTCCGGGGATTAAATTCAGTTACGTCAATGCCATTAAGAATTCCCGATAATTTGCCTCGGTATTTTAATAACACTCCTTCCAGCCCCTCACCGTATTCTCTGGTTAAGATTTCCTGGGTATAGGTTTCCGACACCGTGTTGACCCAATCGGCCAATAACACTCCGCGGAGAAGCGGGTTTTGTTTGACCAACTCTTCGTGGAAAAAATGATGGAAAGGAATCATGCCGTCATCACGCTCGTTTTCAGGCAGGTACTGGAAATTAAGTTTGCCTTGTAAGTGAAAGTTATGCACCGTTAGTAAGATCGGAATTCTATAAAAAGTCCGTCTGTAGCGCCCATTTTTTCTAATGTCTTCAGCTAGGTATGCCGTATGCCAATCGTGCAGGTGGATTATATCTGGTTGCCAGCTGTTTTTTTCCCGCTGGTGGATTAGCCATTCCAGGCAACCGCGGGACAGTAAAAAAAAGCGAATGTGATCATCGCTATAATCATAGACATTACTTCTTAACTCGTAATATTCTTGGTTCTCCAAAAAATACGTTTTCACTCTTCCAAACGTTGTCGTCAATACGTTACAAGTTAGAGATTTGGCAAATTTAGTTCCGTGATACCCGGTAGGCACCTCAATGTGGTGCAGCTCTTCTCGGAAAGGCAGTTTCGGCTTGATAATGCCGTATTTTGGCGTAAAGACGCGCACCTCATGGCCTCCGGCTAAGGACTTGGCCAGAAAATAGACCACCTGGGACAAACCGCCCACTTTGGAAAAGGGCGCCACCTCGGCCGTAACCATGAGAATTTTCATATTATATAGAGGAAAACCAGTCCTATCTCGTAGTATACCAGGAAAGTCAGTTGGTAGGTAACATTGTCAAAGCCCGTTTCTATCAGTATTATTGTGATATGCCGGATACCAATCCACTACCACTAGCTAATTCCAAGATAAGCACCGACGACGTCCCAGAGTCAAATAAAGCGGATCAAGCCCCGCAGGCTGCCAAGTCGAGGGTAGCTTCTTTCAAGACATCAACTGATATTGACAGTTCAAACAAAGCGGAACATGCTCCCCCGGCTGCCAAGCCGAGGGTAGCTTATTCCAAGACATCCACTGATTTATCCCCCTCAAACAAAGCGGAACATGCTCCCCCGGCTGCCAAGCCGAGGGTAGCTTACTTCAGCATGGAGTTTGGCATCGACGATTCTTTGCCAATTTTTGCCGGCGGCTTGGGCGTTTTGGCCGGCGACGTTTTATTGGAAGCGGCCGAGCAAAACCAGCCATTTATCGGCATCGGCCTGCTCTACCGCCAGGGTTATAAAGAAGAATATCCCCTTCCCTCTAACCAGCCCACCAATGGCTTGGTCAATCTCGAACCGGAAAAGGCCGGTCTCACCCTCGTCAAAACCCCTGATGGCCAAACGATTTATCTTAAAGTCCAGATCGCCGACCGTCAAATCACCGTTCAAGCCTGGCAAAAAAATCTTGGTACAGTAACCCTTTATCTTTTAGACACCGTGGTTGAAGGCAACTCTGCCGACGACCAAAATATCCTCGACCAGTTGTATGTGGGAGACAAAGAACATCGCCTGAAACAAGAAGTGGTTTTAGGCATTGGTGGCGTCCGCCTCTTGCAAGCCTTAGGTATTACCCCAGCCTATTATCATTTAAATGAAGCCCACTGCGCCCTCGTTATCCTCGAATTGTTAAATCAAGCCAAGCTAAAGTTGGGTCAAAATTACACTTTTCAAACGGCCGAGAACGAGGTGCGCCAAAGTCTGGTTTTTACCAACCATACCATTGTCCCCGCCGGCAACGACATGTTTTCCGAAGACTTAATTACCATCTACCTGGAACGATTGACCCGTCACCTCGAAATCCCCATCCATGAATTTTGGAAACTCGGTAAAGCCATTGATGCCTCCATGTTTTCGATGACCTTATTCGCCCTCCGTTTTGCCAAAAAGGTTAACGCCGTCAGCTTTGCGCACGCCCGGGTAGCCAACGAACGCTGGCCCGGTTTTACCTTTATTCCCATTACCAATGGAGTCTGTCGGTCCCGCTGGCTGGCCCCTGAAATCGCTTCCTGCTGGCCATTGACTAAAGATCCCGCTTGTACCCCTAACGACTTCTGGCAAGGCCACCTCAAATGTAAACGCCTACTCTTAGCCGAAGTCAAAAATCGCAGTGGCGCTAACATGCAAGAAGAGGCGTTAACCATCACCTGGGCCCGCCGGATTACCGAATATAAACGTCCTCTCGTCTTGTTTCACCAACTCGATCGCCTAAAAGCTTTACTTCATCGTGGGGACCGGCCCCTGCAGATTTTGATGGCCGGCAGAGTTCACCCCCACGATACCGACGGCAAGGAAATTATTAAATATCTGCACTCGCTCGCCCAAGAGTCAGATTTTGCCGGCAAATTTCAATTCATTCCCAACTATGACTTAAAGCTCGCCCGACTCTTAGTCAGCGGTTCCGATATCTGGCTTAACACGCCTCTCCAGGGTTATGAAGCCTGTGGTACCAGCGGCATGAAAGCCTGTTTAAACGGCGTCTTACAAATGACCACCAAAGATGGTTGGACAGATGATATCGAGTGGGAAAGCCTGGGTTGGACTCTTAACAGCGAGCGCGTCTCTGACGACATTTACCGCTTGTTAGAGACAGATGTGGCCAACCTTTATTTCGACAGAGGCGGGCAGGAGTATTCTCCTGCCTGGGTAGAACGCATGCAACGCTCGTCACAACTTATTCGCCACCGCTATAGTACTGCTCGGATGCTAGCCGATTACTACCAAAAACTCTATGTCTAGTTTTTCCTCAAAACGCATCGGCACCTGCCTGCCTCTAACTGCTCTCGCTGGCGAAAAAGTAGCTGGCGAATCTGATTACTTGACCGCTGGCATTAGTTTTGCCCGTTGGCTTAGTCAGACCGGCCAGACAATCTGGCAAGTGTTACCGCTCCACCAAACTCACCTCGAGGCTGGTCATACCGGCAACTACGTTGCTTCTCCCTATAAAGGCTATGGCATTGGCCTTGACCCCCGGTTTCTACCTAGCCAAGCCGCTCCCAGTCAGGGTCAAGTCGACTCCTATAGCTTTGAGCAATTTGTCAACGAACACGGATTTTGGCTTGCCGACTACGCGCTTTTTTGTAGCTTAAGGGATTATTTTGATTCAGACAACTGGACCAGCTGGCCCGAAGCCCTCCGTAATCGGAAACCCCAAGCTTTAAAAGATTGGAGTCTTAGGTTGCAAGTTGCTACCGAGCAACAACTTAAGCTCCAGTGGCGCCTTCACGCTGCCTATCGTGATTTTAAAGAAAAAGTCAACGACCTAAATATTGAACTCATCGGCGACGCCGCCTTTTATCTACCTCTTAACAGCCCCCTCGTCTGGGTTTACCAAGACCTGTTTGTCATCGGTAAGGATGGTTCGCTGCCTCGTGTCTCCGGCATTCCCGCTGGACTCCACACCCACTACGGCCGTCAAGTCTGGGGTCATCCGCTATACCGTTGGCATGAGCCTGATAAACACCAGCAAATCCTAAAATTGTGGCAAACCCGCCTCATCTACCTATCATTCATCTACGATATCCTAAGGCTGGATCACGCCAAAGGCTTCTTTACTTATGGCTCCATTGACCCCTTTCACTCAAAAAACGATAAGCTATTATCTGGGCCGGGAGAAACAGTGCTTAAAGCCGTTATTACCTCGGCTCGCCAAGCCGGCTTGGAAGTAATTGCCGAAGATAGCGGTGGCTGGGCGCGCCCCCTCCGCCTAGCCATTTCAAAATGGCACGTCCCCGGCATGAAAATTCTTCGTTTTGCCCTTCTGCCCCGAACCGAAGGTTTGCAAGTCAACACCGATTACGCCCAAGTGACGAAATATCCCGTCAACTGTGTCGCTTATACCACCACCCACGATACCGAACCCTTAGTCAGTTACTTAACCTCTTTGCCAGATTCAGCCCGAAGAATTCTGGCCCAAAAAGCCAAAATTACCTATTCAGAAGACACCTCTAAACTAGCGGTTCGCTTGCGCCAAGCCTTACTCAATTCTCCCGCTCGAATCATCTTATTACCTCTGCAAGATTGGTTACTCTCTGCTGAACGCATCAATACACCCGGAACAGAACAAGCCGTTAACGACCCCAATTGGCGTTTCCATTTGCACTTGCCTATCGACCAACTTCCGGTTGAGCCCATAAAAAAAGAGGTAGCCACCGCTACACATTGAAATGCCATTGACCAAGAGACCTTAGCACCGTATAAACAAAAGGTAACGTGAGTCTATTGCTATCATGACTCGTCTTCAGTGGAAATTGAGTCCTTAATATATGCATCACATTTACGAACGCCTCATCAACAGGTTCATGCGTGAATTTTGGTTGAAACATCGGTCAGAGGCAGACTCTGGAGAAACAGATTACGCCCAGCATTTTAGGCCCTTTATCACTGTTTCCCGCGAACCCGGCAGCGGCGGCCGCCCCATTGCCCAGTTGGTAGCCAAAAAACTAAAATTCCGCTTTTACGACAATCAAATCATTAGCGACATTGCCAAAAGCACCAAGCTGCGCCGCAGCATTGTGGAGGCAGTTGATGAAAAAGGCCGCGGCCTCATTGCCGACATGATCCACGGCTTATTCAACCCCGATTATTTGTCCGACGTCGACTATATGAGGGAATTATGCAAAGTCATTCTCTCCGTTGCCTACAAAGGCAACGCCGTCATTGTTGGCCACGGCAGCAACTTCATTACCCCCAACTCCGCCGGCCTGCATGTGCGTATCACCGCTCCCTACCGGGTTCGGCTCCGCCGTTCTATGAAATATGAAAACCTGTCGCTGGAGGCTGCCAAAAAACGCCTCAAAGAAATCGAAACCGACCGCACTACCTTTGTCAAACAATACTTTGCCAAGGATATCAACGAACCCAAGTACTACGATTTGACCTTAAATACCACCTTCTATAACTTGGACCAATCCGCCCATCTTATTATTGCCGCCTTCAAGCTCAAGTTTTCAAGAGGAACGATGTAGGTCAGTTTTGTTTAGGAAGTAGAACTCAATATTTTAACAGCGACTCCAAAAAGCGAATGATAGCCGTTGGCCGAAAGGAACTCAGCATCAATAGCTTCGCTCTTGGTTAGGCAAAGAATCGCCGCTGCGCCATTGACTTTAGCCCACTCTTCAATGTGCTCTATGAGCTTTCTCCTAATTCCTTCTCCTAGTCGTTCGGGAACAACATAAATACTGTCTAAGTGCACGATTCCGGGAATGATTTGTTCGGCTTGAGCACCTCCTGCAAAATCTGTATTGCGATAATCTTTTGTTGGTAAAACTGCCGTAGTCACTACTTGTTGTTCAGTTCGAAGACTATCAAGGAGTTCTAACTCAAGTTGGGCAGGCATGCCTTAAGTATAACCTACCAATTGGCAAACACCAACTAACGCTGACCACAGACAGGCCAGGCGCCGACGCCGTCTCGAGATATTTTAAAAGCTGCCGTTCGCACTGCCTCTTCCGGATTAAAACGTAAGTCTGGATCTGGATCAAGCCCCATGGCCCGCCGATTCGACTGCCAGGTACTAACCATAAACTGGAAAAGGCCCCCGTAAGGCCCGTTAATGGCCTCTGGTCGGTATCTTGACTCGCAATAGGCTATTTTCCTAAGGGTTTCGGGTTTGACCCGGTATTCACGGCCATAGCCCTCGAACAGCGGTTGCCAGGCAGAAACAGGCACTTCTCTCCTGGCTGTCGGTTGTATCGCTACCCGGGAAGCCACCAATTGACGTCTGGAGCCTTCTGGTCGGTCAATCGAGGCAATGACAAAACCATTTAGACCCCACTCATCCTGAAGAAACGGCCCATACCAGATTAAATCGATATCATCTATCTCTTCAATAATTACTAAGTCTTGCCTCTCCCTTGGCTTGTTTTCTAGCGCCTTTTGGCCCGCCGCCACCAAACCCATTTGGCTAAATGAGCTTATAAGTTGGACCACTAGTACCATTGACGTTAAGCTAAACATAGAAAAACTCCCGTATCGGGCAAGAAGAAATTACATTCTTTGGCAGAATGTTTTAGTGGTGGATTGTACCACGAATCGTTTCCTAAGTAAAGCTATAGGACGTTAAAGACTGGTCTTGACAAACACTGATAGACTTTGTTCTAATTAAACTGTCATGTTTAAGCGTTTGTTCGCTTCGCTTTTAGTTCTTGAACTTGGTTTATTCCAGATAGTTCCGTTGGTTACTGCCAGTTGGCTTATTACTCCCGCCGGTGAAGTTATCAGCGAAGGTCAAGTCTTGGGAAGGGAAGATAATCCCGGTCAGACTAAAAAAACCGAAACAGTGGAGGCAGCCACTACTAAGACTGCTCCCGGTCAAGACAAGAAAACCGATACCAGCGATAGCTCGATGGAAACTTCCAATCCGGGCCAGGCTAATTCCCGTCAGGTCGAAATCAAAAGTCGGGGTAACCGCTTGGAGCTTCAAGTCACCGATTCTTTGGGTCGCCCGTTAGAAGAGCAAGATACCGGCGAAGGTGAACTGGCTATTGAAGAATCCCAAGCCAAACACCAAATTACCGTCCGCGCTCAAAATAGCCAAACCTTCATTGAGCGAAACGACATCACCGCCACTTCCACCCTACCCTTGTCCGTCGATCTTGCCACCAACGATTTAATTGTCACTACTTCTAAAGGTCAGAAAAAATTGTCAATTTTACCCGATGAGGCTGTCCAAAAATTATTGGCTGCCAATATTTTAGATGATTTAGTTGGACCGGGACGTTTACGTCGCCTACTCCTCCCCACCGCCTCGCCCTCAGCCAGCGCCACTCCATCTGCTACCGCCTCGCCCTCGGCCGAGCTGTCTAAGAAAGTCCTGGTTTGTCATACTACGAGCTCTGCCACTAATCCCTGGGTCAGACTAAATATATCCATGAGTGCCTGGTTAAGTGCTCACAAAGATAAGCATTTTAGAAACGGCGTCGGCGACTTTTTGATGGACCCTGACGGCAACGGCACCGTCGATAACCCCTGCCCGCCTACCGGAACTCCTGGTGGCACGCCGTCACCATCGGCAACGCCTTCAGCTTCACCCACTCCCACGCCGACTCCCACCGCCTCTCCGTCAGCCTCTCCCACTCCGACCGCCACCACTTCGGCTACCCCAACCTCTTCTCCTTCAGCCTCACCTACTCCCCCTCCCGGTGAAGTGGCTGTCGTCTTGACTGCCACCGCTGAGGGCGAAGCCATTTATGAAGTCAATGGCGTCAAGAATAAGAAGTTAATCGGTCTGTTCAACGTCTCTCTCAGGAAACAAGCGGTCATCTCTGCCGAAACCGGAGAAATTATAGCCGTCAACCAAAGCTTCTTTACCCGCCTCCTCGATGCCATCTCCGTCTAACCCAACCGAAAAGAGAATTCTCGTGACCAGAATGTGTTACTGCTAGGAAACAGTTTTAGAAATATTCCTATCTTCTTCCAAAGGCTTGGCGCAGTTCAACCTTGGCTCTCTCTAGAACTTTCCGGCGTTTGATAGGTAAACTTTTTCCGTACCCCTTTAATCATTTGCTGAACACACCATTTTGCATACATTCTACTAAATAGATGCCCCAACCAGGCGTTTATCACTGGCAAATCGTAATCAATAAAGACCCGGAAGCGTGAACCAGCGTCATGTGGTTTTATCTCTATACCCATGCCATAGGCGCCGATCACCAAAAGTTTTGGAGTTCCGACCGTTTCCCAAGTTTTTAAATAAGGCGGTTCATAATGCGTGATGACCTCGTCCAAGAATAGTTTTATTCCAAAAGCCTTTCCACTTAAGCGAATATGTGAACCAACTTTCTGACCGTTGTCTTTGTCAACTGCTATATCCATCTTCCCCCCGCCCATCATCCATGACGATTGGCTCATATGCGATGAAAACCGCTTGTGGTCGTCCACGTAAGCAAAGAGTTTTTCCGGAGAAGCTGAAATGAATGTACTCTCTTCGTAATGGCGCTGGGTTTTATTGCCCAGTAAAAAGCTCTGCTTGTTCATATATTCCAGCGTAAACTAGTTTCTTTTGCGTCACCGCTGGTCTCTATTTCGAGTTCAAGGAAAGTAGGCCGGGGAGTAATAGGAGAAAACTTGAGTATGCCTTCGCGATGATGGCCTCCTGGAGGATCTCCCTCCCACTTTATGGCCTTATATTCGTTGCCCTTATCGTCAACTATACTAACAAGAGTAACCAGGTCTTGATCCAAACTCCCGGCATGAGTATCGATAGCCATCTCAAAATCCCAAGTAGTTTCTCCTAAAGTTAAATCTTTAGGTGTCGCTTTATATGTCACGGTTCCATCGGTGAGTGTTTGTGTTTGCCAGGTAGTTTGTTCAACCTGGGTAGGAACACTTTTTGTCAAACTAAATAAGTTCTCTCGTTTGGAAATCGCAACATACAAAGACACACCAATAATTATGATTGCTAAGGTAAAGATGATGACTTTTTGGTATTTCATATATGCTTTGAAAACTTGTAGATCTTATTTGCCATGTATACGATTCCTGCAAAGTTAAACCCTAACCCCATCCAAAAGAGTTTAACTTGGTATTGAGAAATAACAGTGATAATACCAACTGCTCCCAGAATCGGCAATAAGTTGACGAGATAATGAGCGCAGCAAGAAATCATTGCCGCGGTAGAAGTAGCTCCGGTGGTGGCGATAACTCTCGGACTCACCGCACCCTTGATTGCACTTTTGAGATGACTATAGAGCCCGACCTGAATACCAAACCCTATTGCCAAAGTAATCACATAATACCAAAACTGACGGAACTGATCCTTGGCAAAACTCCAACCAGAAACAAGAGAAACAACAGTGATGTACACCAAAAGCAGTATGGCTGTGGCCCCAATCCCATTTTTCCAAGAAATACACATAGACTTTTTTATAAATATTCCTATCTTTTTCCAAAGGCTTGTTTTAAAAGCACTGCTTAAAAAATAGAATATTAAGTGGATTATAGCCTCTGGATTGTTTTAGCTTTTGGCAGCACCGGGCAGCTCATTTCGAGTCGAAGCCATGACAATTTCATGGAATCTTTTTGGTTGCAGGGTCAAGCTTTAATTTTTTTAGCATTTCCAAGCCGTTCATCTTAGGCATCATAATGTCCAGCAGAATTATGGTGGGAATTTCTTTTTTGGCTATCTCCAAGCCGTCCATGCCGTCGCTAGCGACCAGAACCGTATGTTTATCAAAGGTAAAAGCTTGTTGATAGAGTCGGCGGATGAGGTGGTCGTCTTCAACCACCAAGATTTTAGCCATAGATTTTAGCCTAATTTTACTCTACAACCTGATTAGACCGACTTCAACTACATCAATTGACTACACCCCAATTTTTATTAAAACTACTCCCGTTATCATTACTAAACTTCCAATCAACGTCTCTAATTTGGGTTTATCCTTAAACGCTATATAGCTGAAAAGTAAAACAAAAAGCACTTGTGTTTTTAAGATTGTAGCTACGAGCCCGACGTCACCGCCACCGAGAGCTGAAAATCCTAACATAGTTGACACCGCGTTTATTAGTCCCAACAGAAGAAACAGTTTAATATTACCAGTAATTTGTCGATGAAAATTTTTGTTCCTAACATATAACACGGGTAATAATCCAAAGATCACCATCAAGTTCTCGATGAAAAGTGTAAAAGTTGTATTTTGGGGAAGAGTATTATTGATTGCCAATTTATCGAAAACTATAACTACGCCGTTCGTTAAGACCGAGGCTATCATTAATAGAGATGCTTTGTTTTTAAATAAAGATTTAATTGGTTCTAATAGTCCTTCTTTAGACTTGGTTGCGTTTAGAATGTAGACTCCGACCAAGGTTACAAAAACTCCCTCCGTTGCCAATAAACTAGGTCTTTCAGATAGAGGTGGTAGGAGAGCAATTAATAGACTAAAAATGGGCCCTAACGATATTAAGGGATAGATGGCTGATAAGTCAGCAATTCTCAACGCTTTAAAACCCACTACTTGGGAAATGATGTAAAAAAATACAGACCCCAGTACTCCAAGATAAAATAGGTAATTAAGTTGTGGTAAACCATCTCGGAAGGCAAAGATAAAAATAATCGGTGTAGCTAATACCAAAGTAGCCCAGGTAAGAACCGAGGCGCTGACGTCTTTAATTAGCTTCTTGCTAATAATTACGGCACCTGCGGATACTACCGAGGTTAAAAGAGCGGTATAGAACCACATAATAGTAAATTGTTAATTTATTCTAACAAAGAAATTGAGTTCTCTGCAGCAAGGAGAAGGGATCTAACACTGACAACCTCAGAAGTTGAACATTATTAAGGCCCCAGGCCCTGAGCGAGCGAAGCGAGTCGAACCAGCTGAGCGGGACGGTTTAGAACCTTTCAAGCCCATAGCTTCTTTCTCATCTTATCTTATTTTAGCTCTATTACGACCGGGAAATGATCGGAGGCCTTCTTAGTTTGTTCGTTTTTAATGACTTCATAAGATTTAAGGTAGCGTCTTAATGGTTTTGAGATAAAAATATAATCTAGCCTCATATTGGAATGGGCGTTAAATTCATTAACGTCCGTTGGGGCAGTAAAAACACTGTTTTGCTTCAACTCAAACCCTGAATCGAGGTAATCTCTTGATAAAATCTTCTTAATTGCATCAAACCTCAATTTTCCACTTGTTGTAAATTTCCTCGTCTGTATCTCGTTGAATGACTTAATCATCTCTGGATTGTAATTATCATATTCAGAGAGAGAGTTCATATCTCCCATCAAGACTTTATTTTTGTATTTCGATTGAGTTTTGGTAATCAGTTCTATTTCTGGAAGTCTTAAGTCTTCGGTGTAAGGAGTTAGATGGGTACTAACTACAGACATTTCTCCCAAGACTGTGTCAACTACGGATAATATCCCTGCTCGCATTAAAGGTTTTATTTCTTCAACTGTTTTAAAAGGGGGTTTGGAGAACGCGGCTACATGGTAATCGTACTCGCCCGAAAGGGCTAATTTATAATTCTTGAATCCTATCTTTTGAGCAAAGTCTTTTAGAATCTTCTCACCATTTTCTACAAAAGTGTTTGCTTCGTTTATTGTTAAAAAATCAGGGTTGACTGAATTTACAACAGAAATAACATCATCTAGAGTTTCTGGGGCACCGTTTAACAAGTTGTAGGTCATTAATTTCATATTATTAGGGAAAACTGTTTATATCCTACATAGCTCAATTATGCTGAGCGGGCCGGTCTAGGAACTTTTCTAAATACAAACTTTCGTCTATTTCCAAGAAATTTATCTTTTAGATAAAAAATTCACCCATAATTTTTTGATTAGCATCAATAACCATTGGGTAAGTATGACCAGAATTAGTACGAGCTCTTAAAAGAAATGGGTACCTGCTTGAATACCGAGTACATCGGGGTCAGGTAAAACATGTTAATCTCCTGGATATAATCTGAAACCTATTTCTTCCGAAAGCTCTCTCATAACTTCAGCATGGGTACCTGTGAGAACTTGTTGCTGTGTTTCCATATACCTCCAAAAACAGGGTTTGTAATATGGGCAATTATACTTTTAAGGTTCTTAAGTGCTATTTAGCCTCTAGAGCATTACAACCTCGAAGGTTGAATAATACTTTATCACCCAAATACCAAAACTTTGTCAGATTCCTCAACCATTTTTACTAAGTCTTTCATGGTAGTAGTTGGACATACCTGGCTTTCTGTTTTAGAGCGAATTTGTAAACAAGTCTCACAGGCAAGGATTATGCCTTTGAGGTCTTTGAATTCTTGAAGTCTCGTTGAAATATCAAACTGTTTTGTATCTTCTATATCATCAATCTCAACCCCTTCGCTAAAAAGAAATATCTTAACAGTATGCCCCGCCTTCAAAGAAGCAATAGCAAGCCTTAAGGTATTCCAAATATGTTCTGCGTTATTTGATTGTAAGATAATACCAAGTTTCATGATTAAAAAGGTCTCTCTTTTTCGCTTCGAATTCTTTTTTTATCGATGTCTCCTTTAGCGTATCGTTCTTTCAAGATTCAAGTGGTGTTCTATGGTCTTGCTGCACACTGTGTCCGCTGTTAGAACCATTTTTCAGGAACCGACTAATCAATTTTTTGCGCTATCATCACTAATCGATGGCGTGAAAGTTGAATACCTTTATCGGTCGTAAACATCTCGACATATCTTTTTAATACTTCTCTGTCTTGTTCTGAATCAAAATCTTCAAAAATAGGAACACCTTGTAAAAACAAATCGAGTTCTTCGTAAGAAGGATAATACTCAAAGTAGTGGTAATTTTCTGCAAAGACAACGTTAAAACCGAGTGTTCGAAGTTTCTTTAAGTTTTCATCCAATTTTGATTTACCCCATTTTCCATAACCTTGTCCCTTACCAAATATCTTTTTTAATTCAATTGTGTCCCTTTCACCTATTTCAATCTCAAGATAATATCCTTTTGTTTTAAGAATCCTATGATACTCGCCGTAGTAAGTCGGTCCCCTTCTACAATAGGCTACATCAAAAAAGGAATCCTTAAATGAGGTATGACTTGCGTCTTGCAATGAGTATTCGACATTTTTACTTCTTTGATCACCACCATGACTTTTTGCGATATCTAAATTTACTTTTGAAGTGTCAATTCCGTATATTTTTTGAAAAAAGGGTGCAACAGAGACTGTAAATTTACCATCAGCACACCCAATATCCAGTGCTATTTTGTCTTTTGAACTTAAACCTAAAAGTTTTTCTTTAAAAATCTTTTCAGGTTCACCTGCTGGATATTCACTTGTGTATTTAGGACTAGCTCCATATCCGTACCCTCCAAATTTTTTTGCCACTTTATCGTAAAAGTTATTTACCATAATTGAAGTATAACAAAAAGGTTCGAACTATCGTGTTTAGTGGTAATTTTCAAGGCTTAATTTGTTTGCCGGTGGACCAGGATTCCCATGAAAAGCTTTAAGCTTTTGAGGTTAAACGAACCAAAAAGGCTCTCCCACACCAGGCTGGGGGACCAGGATTCGAACCTAGATAAACAGCTTCAAAGGCTGCTGTCCTACCGTTAGACGATCCCCCAGCCGGATGTGGGACGTTGCGCTGGCCGCTGTTTACCCCGTACCCATGGGTACGGGGTGATACCGTTTCACCACCCCGCAGTGATTGATTTATTTTACACCATCGAGTTTATTTACGGAACGCTGCGCATATTCGCCAGAGTGAAGAATATACAATGTATGTAGTACAATGATTACGATATGATTAAGAAGATAAAAAACCCTCTAATTTCATACGAGAATAAATGGATAGCACTATCTTCAGATAAAAAGAGAGTGATTGCATCTGGTAAGACAATTGAGACTGTTGAAAAAAAGCTTGCTAAAGCTAAAAATTCAGAAGCCATCTTAATGAAAGTACTACCATTTGAAACAGTCTATTCACCTTAATGTCGGAAAAGATAGAGTTTGATTATTTTCCCCATCCCAAGAGAGATCCAAAAACTAAAGTACTAAGAGAAGAGTACTATCCGCTTATCAGCACCAGAATATCCTATGGTCACGCGCTGGGGAGGAACTTTCTGGCGCTTGTCGATTCAGGATCAGATTTTAATCTTTTTCAGCAGTTTTTGGGCAAAGGGTAGGAATAAATATCAAAAAAGGCAAGCTCATGGTTATAGAAGGAATCGGAGGGAATAAAATAGAAGGCTACAGGCACGAAATTAAATTATATATAGGTTCACGTTCTTATATGACAACTTCGTATTTTAGTTTCTATCACGAAGTGCCACTTTTTGGTAGGAAAGGCTTCTTTAGTTTGTTTAAAAAGGTAATTTTTAACGAAGAATAAAAGAAGTTAGAAATTATCACCAGATAAAATTTTCCAAATCGAAAACAGTTATAAACTTTTCGTCATGTACAGTCCTTCCAGCTGATATCCCAATTTCCGATAATAATTGCGCGTACCAATAGCCGAAATCACCGCCACTTTCTTATACCCCGTCCGCTTCGCCATCGCCTCTGCCCGGTTAAGCAGCCGTTTTCCTAAGCCTTGATCTTGCGTTTTTTCTTTGTCTCGTCGATCGAGCCGAGTCACCGTGCCAAAGGTATGAATTTCGCGAATCAAAGCTGCCCTATTCAACTCAGGAAAGATTAAATGCTTTTTCCTAAGCGGCAACCTTAACCTTAAGAGTGAGTATAGCTTGTCACCTTTTTCAAAAGATAAAAACAGCTCCTGACCGCCGACTGTCTTAATTAGACGTTTTATAAACAGCGGTTTTGCCTCAAACGGTGAATGTTTAATCTCTCGGCAGCGAATGCATTGGCATCGTTTACCTTCTCTTAGTAACTCATTCTGGATCACTTGCCGCATATTAGTGGCCTTAGTCCCTCCCGCCACCCATTTTTTGGAAATATCCCGCACCAACCGGTCAATTCGACACCACGGTGGTGTCACCAATTTAATCTGCTTCAATACTGTCTTAAGCGTCTTATCATTATAAGTTACAAACTTTCCTGCCAGCCACTCTCGATATAAAGGTGTTTTAGGAATCACTTGAGTCGGATAAATTTTGACAAAATCCGGCTTAAAGCGCGGATCGATATACATGAGCTTTGCCATCTCAACGTCCTTTTCCGGGTTAGATCCTGGCAAATTAGGCATAAAGTGATAGCAAATCTTAAAGCCGCTATCTTTAAGCATCCTGGTTGCTATCGCAATTGGCCGGATGGAATGGCCTCGCTTCACCCGCTTTAAAATCTTGCCATCAAGTGCTTGTACTCCAATCTGTAATTTCGTCACTCCGAGTTCCCGAAGCAACCTAATTTCAGCCGCTGTAATCCAGTCCGGTCGAGTCTCAATCGATAGGCTGACAATGCGCCGTTTGGCGGTCTCATTAAAATTTTGCGCTTCGGCAAGCGTTTTCGACTTAAGGTCATTAACTGCGTTATACATTTCTAAGAAAAATTGGCGTTTGTAACTATCAGGATAGGCCGAAAAGGTGCCGCCGATGACGATAAGCTCTAATTTATCGGTGTGGTGGCCGGTGGCTTCTAATTGTTCCAACCTACTTTTCACCTGAAGATACGGGTCAAAATTAACTTTTTGCGCCCGTTGCCCGGCCGGTTCATCAGATAGATAACTTTTGGGCATGTTGACTTCCAAGGGGCAAAAAGTACACTGGCCGGGACAGGTAAACGGTTTGGTCATGACCGCAAACGGCGTCACCCCGCTCATGCTGCGCACTTTTCTGGTCCGAAGTGAATTTTCCAACTGGGCATTAGGGCCGATCGCTCCCTCTTTGAGTAAGTGCGTATACGCCGCCAAAATATGAGAATTTTTGGGTGTCGTCCCCAACCGCTTCGACCATAAACGCCGAAACTGATCCAGATTTTGAGGCGTTAGTTTAGTAAAATCAGTAGCCAGAAGGGTGGTTAGTGTCATGAATCGCTTGGTAAAAGATACTTACAACCAGATTGCTCCCTATTTTAGCAAAACCAGGGTTAGAATGTGGCCGGGAATCATTGCCTACTTGGAGCGACTCCAATCTAAACAATCACTTTTAGACTTAGGTTGTGGCAACGGCCGGTTGTTGACCGGTATCAAGGTGCCAATCGCCTATCTCGGACTTGATTTCTCAAAGAATATGATCAGCGAAGCTCGCCGCCTCCATCCCGGAAAAAAATTTATCGCCGCTGATATCACCAGGTCTTCAACCTGGAAAAAACTCGGTCGATTCGATGCCATTTTCTGTATCGCCGTCCTTCACCATATTGGCGACAGGAAAGACCAGGTTTTCATTCTCGAGCAAATGATAAATCACCTCAAACCGGGTGGTTTTGCCCTTATTTCCGTCTGGAACCTCTGGCACCCCCGCTACTGGAAACACCATCTTTCGCCTCAAAGCTTAAAACTCAAACTTAAAAATTGGCGTTGGCTCTTTGTCCCTTGGCAACACCGCGTCAACCGTTTTTGTATCGCCTTTACCCCAGCCGATCTAACCGCCTTACTTACTGCTTCCGGTTGGCACTACTCAAAGGTTCAAATTATCGATAATGTTGGGAAAACGACTTCAATTCTTCGCGGCTCTAACCTTAAGGCGGAGTTTCCTGCCAAACCCCAGCGCCGCCATTCCAAAAAAGACGATGGCCGTTACTGACGCCAATTCCGTACTGCCAAAATTAAAGCCAACTCCCAGTTCTTTAGGAGTCGAGGCATACGCGCTCGCCACAGCTACCAAACCGGTTACTATCATCAAACCTGTAGCCACTGCCGCTTCCACTTTTTTCACGAACTTATTTTTACTTTTATTTTCGGACATCTCTGCCTCCGCTACGCCTTCCATTAGCCTTCCTTGGCCGATTACCAGCGGGTCTGGAATCTGACCGGGTTCGTAAGCCTGAACTTCATTCCAGTTTAATGGTGAGTTCTCAGTCCGACTAGGCTGATACCGAGAGCTTTCCCTCCGTTTTTGCGCCAAAATTGTTCTGGCTAATTTTCTCCCAGTTACCCCTGGATTAGCGATATCAATACCGACTATTAACGCTCCGGCTCTATACTCTTCACCCAAATCTCCGTACTCCCGGTAATTCTGAGCAAACTCCTTCGCTTCCTCATTACGATAGCGATTATAGGCTGATCGCCACAACCGCCTTCCCAATTCCGTTGGCGATAGATCCCAGCTCTTAAAAATGTTTCGCAATTGCTCCTCGTTGCCGATTATCGGCTCGATCTCATCCCACCGTTTTCTAAACCACTCTCGCTTTGTGGTCACCAGGCCATCCTCTAAAGTGATTTGCTCGTAAGGTCGGCTTTTCACTAACCGCTCTTGGTCTATGTCAGAAACATACCAGGAAGGACCGGGAAAGGGCACTTCGAAAACCTCGACGTTACTTCCAAACAGGCGAGAAGAACTATCAGCCCCTTGCGAAATTTCAATTTCAGGTAAAGCCATGAAAGAATTATAGCAGACCAACGCAAACTACTTTTTTTCCGGTACTATGAGACACAACACTATGTAGGCGACAATTCCCGGAATAAAGCCGGTAAAAGCCGTCGCCAAAACATAGAGTGCCCGTACCAACACCGGATCAACGCCCAGTAGTTCTCCAAAACCTCCTAGAACTCCGTAAATTACCCGATTGGTTTTCGATCGGGTAAAGTGTTTTTTGTTGACTTCCGCCATATTTCTCCTTTCTTGTAAACGTAGTTTTAAATCTGAGCGGGAAGCGGGATTCGAACCCGTGACCTTCTCCTTGGCAAGGAGACGCTCTACCAACTGAGCTATTCCCGCACTTCTCTCGATATCCTGTCGGGATCAGTGTAAACTATCAATTAATCTTTTCTTTTTTAACCTACTCCAAAACCTTTGATTTCCTTTTCTCGTCTGGCTGTTTCCTTCCTGGTATCGTGCGATTCAAGATAAACTAACTTAACCGGTATTTTACTTTTCTGCAAACTGGAACGCAACCTTTGGTTGTGCTCTTCAATTCCTTGACTTACGTTATTGGTAATTCCCGTATAAAATGATTTATCTTTACATTCAAGAATATAAAGAAATACGCTCTTTTTTTGCCATTAGTTTACCCTGACCGGGTCTGACTCGGGAAGGGTGCCGAGGAGAGGAGTCGAACCTCTATCTCATGTTTTTCAGACACGCGCCGTGACCACCTTGGCTACCTCGGCTCGTCGAAATGGCTTCGCCACTCTTGATCTGTTTGACTTACATCGATCTCAGTAACGGTATCATCATCTTGTCCGGGTTTAATTACTGGAAACAATCTGGGAAACCGAATTTGTAAGCTATACCATATTTCCCTAAACCTTTGCGTGTCTTCACTCAGTCTACTCCATGGGTCACGTAGAACAGAATCATTCACTTCTCCAGATTCAGGTAATATTTCCAGTATCATTTAGCCTCCTTGCAAGATATTAATTTTGTCTCATTCTAATGTAACACCCCCCCTAACCAGGTCTGACTCGGGAGAGTGGCCGTTGTAGGTCTCGAACCTACGACCTCTTCGATGTAAACGAAGCGCTCTACCAACTGAGCTAAACGGCCATGCAGGTGCGGTGTAAACAGAATGCTCTACCAACTGAGCTACAGCTTCCTCTAAACGAATATTCGTGGTGCGGACGAGAGGACTCGAACCTCCACGGTCTTGCGACCCAGGCTCCTCAAGCCTGCGCGTATGCCAATTCCGCCACGTCCGCCTGTTATCGCGCTCGTCCCGTACCGAAAGCCCAAGCTTTCTGGTGCGGGGTATGCCAATTCCGACCAGTCAAACGGGTCAGGGACGTTTGACGTCCCGCCACGAGTGCCTGCTTATTTCCGAATGGTGCCGAAGGTGGGAGTTGAACCCACACGCTCTAATGAGCACACGCTCCTGAAGCGTGCCTGTCTGCCAATTCCAGCACTTCGGCTTTCAATTACTCTCTCTGGCCGAGGGCGCATACTTAATTCTATCACAGCCCAAGTTGAAAAATTTATTTTCGCTCCGACAGCACTCCCTCGTTATTTGACCACAAAACCGTATCTCCCGACCACTCTGGCATTGCTTCAATATTTTCACCTGCCTGTACTACTAGTTGTACCACTTCATCTAATTCTAGTGAAGAACCCTCATGTTCAAATCTCTGGATAGAGACACCAGTAAAAAAGGGCTTATCTATGGGTACAGAGACCATTGGAACTGCTCCATAGTCATGATTGCCAAAGATTCCCGTCATTTGTAGATGAACAACGCCTTGTTCCTCATCAATACCCATAATTCTCCAGTGATTACCGGGTAGTAGTCCACTCGGTGGGGTATCAAAAAGCACCGACTTGGCTATCTGGTCAGGTGGAAGTTGACGGATCACTTCACCAATAGATAGGGGCTTAATCCCATCTCGTTCTGCACAGTAGAGATTAAATTGAGTATCAGCTGCAGGCATCGTCAACAAATCCTCCACGCTTACAGGCACTTTTATTCCAGCAAAATTAGCCATGATTTGAGGTTCTGCTTCTTTTATTCCCAGAAACGATGAAAAAGCTTTAATCATCTGTCTTAATATCTATTATTCATTCCACCATAACAAAATCTCAATTACTGTCAAGTTAGGGATACGGTAGTGTAAAATAAAGGCTAAGCCCTTGTTTCGCTAATGAAACATTGTTGGTATCTAGAAATAAAACCCAAAGTCTTTTGTTTCGTTAAGGACTTATTTATATTTATATCTTAAAATAAACTCAGGCGGGATTAGTTGAGCGGCTCAACATCACCCTTCCAAGGTGAAAAGAGGGGTTCGACTCCCCTATCCCGCTCTGATTCGCCATACTCACATTCGCGTGAACTTGGCGAAGCAGTATGAATAAACGGGAGGAGAAGTTTACCCTGAAAACAAAGTTTTTAGGGACTCCCCTATCCCGCTCTTGAGTCCCAGTAGCTCAACGGACAGAGCAACTGCCTTCTAAGCAGTAGGTTGGGGGTTCGATTCCCTCCTGGGACACAAGTTGACTATCGATGGTGGTCGTAGCTTTGGCCAAAGGCCAACCAGCCTATGGCTGGCAACGGTAGAGCGAAAATTATGCATTACGTCTACTTTGCTAAAAGCATAAAAACTGGAAAAGTTTACATCGGCTCTACAAGAAAAGACCCAGTCGAACGAGTTAAGGAACATAACGTAGGAGCGAATAATTGGTCAAGGATTAATAAACCATTAAAATTAATCTATTACGAAAAATATCATTGTGGGACAGACGCTTTATCAAGAGAAAAATTTTATAAATCAGGATTTGGTAGGAGAGTAAAAGAATTAATAATCAGAAATCTGGAAAAATAATTTGGTGGTCGTAGCTCAACGGCAGAGCACCGCCCTGTGGAGGCGGGGGTTGCGGGTCCGATTCCCGTCGACCACCCCAAAAATCCCTGTCACATACATGGCAAGGGAGGTAAAAATTAAAATCCAGATGGCACCATTCAAGGGGGTACCCCCCCCTCTTAGAATGCCATGAAGCCTTCGTATTTTAGGTCATTAGTACTTGTCGGTTTTGCGTGATAATATCGTGAGATTTGATAGCCATCGCTTGTATTTACCAGCTCAAAAGTAAGGTCTTGTACCTGGGTTTGATAATTTGGCACAGTGCCTTCTGAATTGTTTAATACCCGCAACTCCTTAACAAAGGCGTACAGAACATTCTCTCGACGTTCGATTTTTTCAATGTCGTAGCCTACAAGCAGGTGAAACTTATCATTGTTAAAAAATCTGGGCGAAGGTTGATTGTCGTTAAACATTATCAAATCGTTTCCCAAAAGGTGATCCAGCCATCCTTCTTCCTCAGTATTTTCTGGAGCTGAAAATAACCCAATCGCTGCTACAAAATCCTTATTGTACTTAAATTTCTCAAACTCATCGATTTTCTCCTCAATCTGTACTTTTTCATCTTCATGTAAATCTATAATTTGTGTCTCTTTGCCATCTATTTCTAAACTTATTGAGAAGTCCGTGGCTAATCCATTAGGCTTTACTTTTTCAGTTTTAGGCCTGTAAATGAAAAACAAAAGACCAACGACTAATACTACGAAAAATAAAATCCACTTTTTCATTTATGCTTATGCGATTAAACTTCTACAATGAACAAATTGGCCTAAAACAACTCTTGTAAGGCTCCAATCCACAGAACGCTTTATTGGAATAAGTATTACCTGTTAGACAAGAGTTATACTCATTCACATCAGCATTATATTCCGCCAAACACGTGTTATATTCATTCCACTTTTGCTGACAGTCTTGCTTTTGTTTTTGCTTATACTCGTCATAAAAATTACTTTTCGGAGAAGTGATACTACTTGGTTGACTGCCACCAAACGAAGATGGCTGTTAATAAAAAGTATTATTTGTAACCGATTGACCTTCCTCAGCCATAGTCTTTTGCACCAAAGCTTCCCAGTGTGCTAAATCGGTAGGATTATCAATCCGAAACGCCCAAGCACGAATAACATCGGAATCCTTTACCTCTACTCCTTCCGGTATGTTGTACACCTTTTTATATTCATTCCGAAGTTCTTCCTGTTTCTCCTCATCGGTTCTCACCCAAACATAAGAGACAAGTTTAAGAGCTTTTTCAGAAGGCTGACTTTTCTTCTCCACTCTTTCTTGATTTATTCCTTCTACTTGTGGAGGCGGTGATGGTTTGGGAAGAAAACGATAATAAATTATCCCTGCTCCCCCCAATGCAACCATTAACACAGCAGAACCAATTACTTTAAATTTCATAATTTATTTCATCAAGAAACTTATTTACTAATTGCAGCCCTCTTTGTTGCAAATAACTTCGCAAGTAATCCCACTCCAACCATCACCTTGTCTACAATTTTTACCACACTCAAAACCCTCATTTTTAGCTAGCTCAATACCTTTTTCCATGCATTCTGCTTGGGTTTTGTAGCCTTTTAACACATAACTGTTTTCTTGACACTGTACGCCGTCAGCCATCAAAGATGAGCAAACCGTTAAATCCCAAGCGTCTTTAGTAAAAAGGACTTTAATCAATAAAACAGTTACTGCTATTATTAGTATCAATAGTAAAACCAAAAATTTTCTGGCCATCATATTTATCGCTATTTTACATTTATATCTTGATTTACATTCGGCTTATTCTTACCAAGCAATACTGCAACTACTTCCACAACAAAAGCAATCGCAAAAGCCCACTGAACTATACCAAATATCATTGAAATGAAATAAAAATCGTTAAAAGGAATAGCGATAAATCCGGTAATGATAAAACCTAATACAAAAACTAGCCAGCCAAGCTTTTGATGTGTTGGAATTTTAAGATATTTATTCAAGTTAACTCACCCCATTTCTACATGTTCTACCTAAACCAATCAATCAAAAACATCGCAACTACGGCCAATAACAAAATTATTCCAAGAACGACAAAAGGTTTAAGATAATGATCAACAAGCTCTTTTTTCTCTTGTTCTAGTTCTTCTTTAGTCTTTTCTTCTGATTGAAAAAGGAAAGACATCATTCTCAAAACCCAACTTTCATCAACTCTCTTTTTTCCGGATATTACGTAGATTAGAGCTATTTTTACTGAGTCCACTAAACTCCAACCAACTAGTAATGTAATCAGAGGCCAAGTAATAAGATTCCAATTCCAAGCATATTTTTTGTCAGTTAATTCAGAAACTCTAGAACCTGCACACGGTGAATACCCGAGGATGTCTGGAAACGCATCCTTTTTGGTGCCATCGGCACAAATTACAGTTGCACTAAGTAACTCCCTACTATCTAAAGCACTAGATAAAAATAGCAAAGAGATTCCTACAACTAATAAGTAAGCAATGACGGTGACAACTTGAAGTAACCTATACCAAGCATTTTTTTTCATACTCAAAGGGACACCCCCTCTCCTCATCCGCCGCTAAGCCTCAGAGTAGTAGCGAGAAGGTGCCCCTTCCAGCTACCCTGAGGCAGTAAGAATTAGCGGCGGATATTAAGTTGTGAGGAAATTATAGCACTTACTTGATTGATGCTAGTTTTATTCGTGTTAAATGTTTCAGTAGATGTTATATAATAAATGCAATGAGCAAAAAAATGGTGTCGGAACTAAGGTTTTCAAAAGAAATAGTTGCCGAAAACGAATCAGCTTTAGCCGCTTACCAACTCTACAGACGAGCAAATAAAATAATTGAAAAAGTTAAGGCTGCTTCGGGAAAAAGTGGAAGCTTTCAACTCAAAAACAACTCAACGGTTAATATTACACTTGACGCTCATGGCATCGGATCAACGCAAAAAGTTTAAAACAACCCAAGAGTGGCATGACTTCGTAGCATTAAAGGGCAGAAGTATATCTGGAAAAGAGCTACTTCAGATAAGAAGTGATTGCTATCGAGAAATTGAGGCTCACAGAAAAAGACCTCTTATCGTTTACGCTACCAAATTTTTAGACAATCTTCCCCAAGGTATTCCCAATTACATAGACCTTTCTGATATTGATGGTTTCACAGATTTGATTAATGCAATCAAAGGCAAGAATTTGGATGTACTTTTACACAGTCCCGGTGGCAGACCAGATGCTACCGAACGCATAGTATCTATATTAAGACGAAGATTTAGTGATATTTGTTTTCTGGTTCCTCACTCAGCTTATTCCGCTGCTACAATGCTTGCGGTTTCAGGTGACAAGATAATTTTACATCCAAGTGCGACGCTTGGGCCAATTGACCCACAAATCAATGGCATTCCTGCACGATCTATTAAAAGAGGATTTGAAAATATTAAAGAGAAAATTAAGAAGGAAGGACCAGAAACTCTGCCTGCTTATATTCCTTTAATTGAGAAATATTCGATTGAACTCCTAGAGATGTGTGACGATTCAGAAAAACTCGCTAAAAAACTAGTTGAGGAATGGTTAAAAGATTATATGTTTAAAGATGAAAAAAAAGTGAATCAGAAAATAAAAAACATAGTCAACTATTTATCAGATTACGACGCTCATCTTCTACATGCAAGGCCCTTAAAAGTAGGAGAATTACAACGTCTTGGTATTAAAGTTGAGATTGCGGATGGTAAGCTCACTGAGTTATTGTGGGAAGCTATGATTTTACTAAATGGATTCTTTAATATGAGTAAGTTTGTAAAACTTTTTGAAACCTCTCATGGAATATCATGGGGAAAACAATTTCAACAAGTCATGATTCCGATTCAGCCGCTGGAAAAAACAAAAACTCCGTGAACAAGTTCAGGGCAATACACATGTTAGCCTAAAGAAGGTCCTTTTGTATCAGGGGTCGAATAGCGTCCACGGTTCGCAGCAATACATTAAATATAGGTAGGTTATAGAAATTATTGATTGAAACATCAAGACGTTCAAACCCCTTCCCTATCTATATTTTGCTATAATTTAAACTATGAATAAGAATTTTAAAAGTATCTTCGGTGGTGTTTTGGTAGCGGTTGTTTCCATGATTTTATTCGCATTTTTGAATATACCTCAACCGGATTATCGTGCCGTGGGGATAATTATTGGTCTTACTATACTTATTTCTAGGTTAGTAGAGGAAACAAAAAAAGAAAAAATCTCGTGAGTAGTCAATATGAATGCTATTTAAAATATAGCACTTTAAGTAATGAGTAGAAATTAGATTGCGACGAAAGGTGATATTTTATGGATTATCTAAAACTAAAAGATTTAATTGACGACAAAAGCGTTGCTATTGATGTAAGCGGTAATGTAATCCGGGTAAATATAGAACTTGGAAACGATAAATCCTGGCATGAATTTGAGATAGATGGAAGAGACGAAATACAAATGGCCGCATTGATTAACACTCATATTTCTAAAATGAGAACAGGTAAGATTAGTCAACTGTAAGCGAAAACTGGACTAATCTGACTATAAAACGTTCCCACATAGTCTACCAGTGCCAGCCCGCTTATATAAAAAATAAGAAATATTCAGCTTTAATATTTCTAAGCCTTGGTGAGCGCGTAGTTCCTCCACCCAAAAATTTTATAGAGTTGGTTCATTTCCCGTATAATCGGTTCGAGATACTCATCATCAAGAACCTATTAAACCTAAACAACCTGCATTACCCCTTTTTTTCTGATTTCCTCAAGAGGAAATAGTTACAAACATCTAGTTAATAAGCATAAAATGAGTCTACAATTAAAACCCTTAGCCCTTTCTTGCAGTTTTTAGGTTCTTATCATTAAAAATAAAATAACCTTGTATGTTTCTCATTTTTGTCAACTAAATTAAAACGATGTCACGAATTAAGGACTCACACTACTTTAAAAGCCTAGCTAATGAACTTGATAGTAAACTTGGAAGGTTGAATCCATTAATAAAGAACAGAAATGAAATTGGTCGTTACCATGAGGATGTGTTGAAACACACACTTTTTGGCTTTTTACCCAAAAGATTCTCTTTAAAAACAGGGTTTATATACTTTGATAAAGAACACGTAAGCAATCAGCTCGACATAATTGTTGTTGACGAATCAGCCCCACCTTCATATCTAATCAACTATGGTGACTTTGTTATTGTTTACCCAGATTCTGTTGTGTGTGTTATTGAGGTTAAAACCAGGCTGAACCAAAGAGAATTCACAAGCTCTACTAAGTTAATTCAAAAAGTTAAACAACTTGGACTCAGACAGAAAAAGATGATAGGAGGATTAATTTTTGCTTTTAGCGGGGTGGAGCTTAATCCACGTACATTACACATCTGGTATAAAAATGTAACTCTTAGCGGACTGGATGAATATGCTGACCTCATTCTTTGCCTAAAACAAGGAATGATAACGAAATGGAATATAAGAGATATCAGTAAAAAAGGTCACTATTTTATTCTTGGAGATGATGACACTGTTAAATGGAAAAGTTTGGCTATGTTTGTTTCTACGGTAATAAAATTCTGCGATTTTCACCAGGGAGAAACCGATAGGAATCCATATGAACTGTTCTCTTACATAGAAAATATGAAAATATCAAACGAATTTTTAAGATATGGAGTCGGACTTATGAAGCCCTAATCAATCTTGTACTTGAATAACCAACGATTGTTGCAGAATGATTTTCTTATAGAGAAAGAAAGAATATGAAGAAAATAGCTGCTTATAAGTGGGATTTTTGCAAAGGAGGTGATTAAGCATGAAAAGCATAATAAATGATTTGTCATTGGCAGATTATGGTCTGATCTATTTAGCGGCGAAAGAAAGAAAAGACATTGATCCACGATGGAATGGAATTTACTTAGCATTTGAAAGCCTTTTAAAAGATAAAGGCATTAACCCTAATGATATAAATGAAAAATGGCTTGAGAAAAATAAATAAATCTAATTAAATTAGAAGCTGTTGAAGTTTATCGTCTAGATTTTCGATATCTTGAGGTTCAATCTCGATCAATTTTAGCAATTTTTCTTTTACCAACTTTCTCTTTTTTTCAATTTTCATTTCATAAGGTTTTATTCCTTTTAAACCCCATACTTCAATAAAAACATCTTTTACTAAAAAATCAGCTCTCATCAACATGTTGGGATTATATATGTCATGTTTAGGATATTTAGGTTCAATACTGTGTTCAATTTTATTAAAAAACAACCAATCATCAACCTGCTTTTCAAGTAATGATAGGCATAGATGTTTGTCCAAAGCTAAACATTTAATACCCCTAGCCATTTTTATGGCTCCATCGGCAATAATTCCTGATTCTACCAATGCTCGAAACCACGAGCTAAACATCTCTATATAGTCTTTATATGAACGCATTTTATATACATGTCTAAATAAATCGGTCCTATTTTTTTCTGGAGCCGATTTAAAAAAAAGATAAGATGCTTGGTCGAAATTTATTGGAGGTACTGACTGTGCTAGTTCATAAAGTCTAAATAAATCGACAAGCATGTTTTCTCTTTGATATTTCGTTTGATAAAGCTCCCTGTACTTTATGTTAGGGACCATCCGCCATATACATTGGGATAAACATGATCTACAACATTTCACCAAACCATTACTGGCCTCATAAAAACCTGGATGCGTATCTAGGGGTCTAAATTGCTCTTGGCAGATTTCACATTTTAAAACGTGATCTAAAGAAACAGCGGCCTTTTCAAACTTCTCTAAAAAATAGTTGTTTTGCGACATATAACGTATTGCTTCACATTTAATTTCTCCGACGACCTCCCCATAAGCCCATTTTCCAGACTTATCCAGTAACATTTTGGTAGAAATTTTCCTAAGCATATTTATACCTAAGGTAGTCTTGATATATCGTTCAAATGATATATCCCAGAATATTTTATATTCATCGATCGATTTTTCTAGTTGATGGATAAACTCATTTTTCCATAACTCTGATATTACCGATCTGTTAAATGACTCCCTCGAATCTGGTTTGCTCAAGCGAACAGCAACTTCTTCCTTAATACCATTAATAATCTCAATTTCTTGTTCTGCTGTAACGTACCCAGAACTACTAAGAGTCAATGTATGTTTTCCAGGCTTTATGTTGTTAAGTACAATTGGAGTCTTTCCAATAAAACCATCATTCATTATCACAGAAGCTCCACTCGGAAAGCTGTTGATTATAAGCTGATTTTGAATGAAGTATTTATTACATGAACTTGACTCAATACTTACGTCAGCTGGCTTTTGAATCCCAATGGCTGGTTTCCACCCTCTACCATCTGGACAAAAAATGGCATTATCGGGGTATTTCTGCTTTGATTGATAAAAATCTTCAGGTGGTATAGCCTTACTTGTCATAATTTGAGATAAATAGCCGCCTATCCATCTGCTAATACAGTTTATTCTATCAGGAAATAAGTCTTATATTATCAGGCGAGCAAGAAAAACTTTGAACACTGGAGTACGTTTTTGTCTGAAAAATGTTTGTTCTAACTTAGTTTACCTTACATCATATAGTGTCTTTTAAAAAACGAATTATTACTAAACGTATAGGTAATCTTTCCGTCCAAAAACTTTATATAGAGAAGTTATTTCCTGTATAATCGATTCGAGATACTCATCATCAAGAACCCTGATGAAACTAATCACCAAACCGATTACCAGGGAACAACTAAAAGCAATGGCCCAAAAAAGTTTTGGCAATTTAGTCAAAGCTGTGGTGGATGTGGAAAAGCGCATTATGATAGTTGATGGTGATTTGCATGCCGACGAAGAAGCGTACTTATTAGAGAGAGGGTCAAAGCAAGGTGACCTGTGGGGAATCAACTTGTACCCAGAATTAACTGATGAAGATTTTATTGAATTTGACTCCTTGATTAATGTCAGGCCTAATCAGGGAAATGTCTCCAGAGGTGTTGATAATCCAGTCATAGCTCGAAAGATCCGGCAAATTGTTACAGAATTAGTCAAATAGCATGTATCACGCACATTTGACCAAAGACCATTGGTTCAAACTTTCACTTTTTGAGCAAATGGCCAATATCGGCAGTGAGGTGGAACGGGCGATTAAGTGGAAAAACCGCGGTAATTCGGAATACGCAGACTTGGCCAACATGAGAGCTTTAGAGCTATTTGATTTAACACTTGCTGATAAAAAGCATGGGCATGGTATAAAAGAAATCGCTCGAGCTCGGGAATTATGGCTGGATTTTTTTATCGGTGAAAATCAATATCATCAGAGCGACGCTCATTGGCACAACTATATTGGTGCCTATACCCAAGCTGCCCAATTCAGCCGGCAAAACTCAACCACTTAAGGAACGAACAGTAGCGACTGGCGCACAATCGCTTCGAGATACTCATCATCAAGAACCCACACACCCTATAATATTGACTTTCGTGATACAATTCCCAGATGTGCGAAAGAAACGGCACAACTTTCAAAAGTAGTTGGCCTGTTTTTGAAATCAATATAGAATGTGATCCTAATATAATGCCACAGCAGTGGCTCGCATTAGCGTCTAGCAAGCGAGGTGGTGGTTACCATTATTGTCATGCTTGGATTGCTCATCCTCTTGATCATGAATGGGCTTGTGATCTGGCTGCGGAACAGATAAATGAGAATGTTAATAAATTAGATAAGCTTGATAATTGGACATTGATATTGGCCAAAACGTGGGTAAATAGAGGTTATTAGATTTTATTGACATTTTTATTTATTTAACATAAAATCCCGCTTATGACTCAAGAACTAATTAATTGGTTTAATGTGATGGTGAAATCAACTGATGCAGTGGCCCACCCAGACCGACTAGATAACATGATAACCGCCCTATTAGCTGGTGCCGTTACCGAACATTTGGAAAATGGCCAACGGAGTTACAGACCTAATGAACAAGGGGAATATGAAGTGAGACTCTTTGATATAAGCTCTATAGGATACTTAGCACAATGTCTTGAAATCACCGCTTTTGAAATTTCCAGAGTCATTCTAATGCCAGACGGTATTCAATTAAAATAGCTCTTAACTCGGATACTGCTGCACCCAAACGTTCAAATTTTCTTCCAAAAGCCCATATAACTGGTTCATTTCTGAATAACTAAAAATTAACGGAAATTGTGGTAACGAATGGCCATAACCGATTCAATATCAATCCCCTAGACACCCTGCCTTAGACTAATTAATTCCGTTAACTGTTGAACTTATACGCTAATCTGTCATAAAATACTTTCATGGGAGATGAAAGAAGAGTCAACTGGGGAAATGTTGTTATAAATGGTTTAGAGGCGGCAGCCTACGGAGTTGCGGGGACAGCCATCGGCGCCGGAACAGGAAAAGTAGTGGAACTACTGGTAGGTAAAGATGCCGATCCTCATTTTTTCCCTGTTGCCGGTTTCTTCGGACTCGCTTATGGGCTTGTTGTTTATCTCGATACCGGAACCTGGAGACCGATAATGGAAACTGAAGATTCATCCTAAATCCGCTCAGCCACCCAAAGAATGTCTAAGACGGCGGTTTAGAAAGGACAAATATCTTTGTCGGTGAAGATTCAAGCAGGTAACGTTCAGGATGCAATAGGAACTTTAATTTCTTTTTTGCTAAGACCCAATTCTTCTTCCAGAGTCTCAATATTCTTTATTGCGATCAGGCGTTTTTTATAAGTAATAATTTTTTTCTTCTCCAATTTATTAATGGCTAAACTGGCAGTTTCCCTACTGATTCCGGCAATATCGGCAATATCTTGATGAGTTAAAGGCAGCATTATCGTAATTTCACCGTCAGCTTCCACTTTGCCAAACCGCTTTGCCGATAGTAACAGCGTCCCTATGACTCTATGGTAGGAATTCCCACAGAACATATATTCGATATTATTTAGCAAGCCGTCTAGACCAATGAGAATTCTCCGCGTCAGTTCGAACAATACATCGGGATTATTTTTTAGAAATATAAGCAACTCCTTTTTTGGCGCGCGCTGGATTACGACGGCCGTTTGAGCCTGGTAAAAATAAGAGTTGGGAATTTCTGCAATTGCCCACATCATCGGAAAGTAGGCACCCCGTTTAAAAATGTTAAAAGTCCGCTCTCTACCGTTTACGCTAATGGTATTCAATTTAACAAATCCAGCTTTTATGTAGTAAACGCCTTGAGGACTATCTTCAGAACGAAGGATAGTTTCGCCCTTTTGAAAGCTTAAAGATTGGTATTGAGAGAAAAACGCACTTAGTTTTCCCGGCGTGTAATTTTTCAGCATAAATAATTTTGTTTGTGATAAATCTAACAAATTTTATGTAATAACGCTAACTGAAATGGGTGTTGAGAGCTATTTAAGATTAACTTCAATGATTTTCCCATCAACACATCTTTTTACACCCAACCATGAAAGTTGGGTCTTTAACTTCTGGCAATAGAAAGGGGGTGAGAAACATGTTTAAAAAAATTATAGGAACAACAGTCGGGTTAGGGACTTTAGCACTGGTAGTTACGATGGTATTGGCAGCCGCTGGTGATTCCCTGGGAACCATCGACCCTTTAGGTCCCGGTGAGTGTGACAATGGCATCGGCGTCGCTTTCGACGGTTCATTCATTTGGTATACCTGTGCAGGTGAGACCAAAATTAGAAAAACCGATCTGGCAGGAGCTAATCTCGGCTTTATCGATACAGCCGAAGGTTTAAATCCCATCTCAGTTGATGCCATCGCCTGGGACTCCGATCTGAATAAAATTTGGGGAGGAGAACTAGTGGATACCGACGCTGATGGGGCTAATGACACCTGTCGGATTTACACCATCGACCCCACCACTGGAGCTGCGACCACGGCCTTCGATCGAACTGATACGGGCTGTAATTTTTTGTTTTTTGACGGCTTAGCAGTCGATAACGTCACTGACACTCTCTACTACAGCCCAGATGTTCAAAAGTACATCCGCCATCTTAACAAAGATGGCACTCTTGCCGCTAATGATCCGATAGACTTTGAGACAATTACATCTAGCCCGGATCGCTGTCCGGCTCATGAACCAATAGGCTCCAACGATCTCAACGTTGCTGGTTGCCCAAGTAGTGGTTTAGCTATGGGCATAGACGGCACCCTATTTGCGGGTACCAACGGAGCCGGCAGAATCGTCACCCTAAATCCAATCGCCAAGACATTCTTGAGTGATTTTGCTTCGGTAACAGGTCGTGACGAAGATCTTGAGTGCGGACCGTTGGTCGAGGGTAAGGAAACAGTTCTTTCGAGAGACTATGAAACCGGCAGGATCGACGTTCTCGAGGCACCCGTTGGCACTTGTCAATTACCCACTCTTGAACTTGACCCGATTTCAGCCACAAATGGCGTCGGTGAGGACCATAGCGTTACCGCCACAGTTTTACAAGGAGCTAACCCCGTAGTGGGTACTCTGGTAAGCTTTGAAGTAACATCAGGTCCAAATATTGGCCAAATCAGTGATCCCAATACCGGCGAATGCGCGGTCAACGATGACTGTACTACCGATGGTTCAGGTCGGGTGACTTGGACATACACCAGCAATGGCAGTCTCGGCACGGATATAATTGTCGCTTGCTTCACTGATGTTACTGGAGCAGAACAATGTAGCCGAGCTACCAAAGCCTGGGTAGATCTGACGCCGCCTGAAACCGCGTGTACGGAAACCACTAATCCTCATGGACAGACAGTACCTCCGGCGGGAAGCACCACCCTTCCTGGTCCCAAAGGCGGTCAAAATGAGGATGGTTTTTACGAACTTTTGGCTGAGGATCTTATCGATCCGGATGTAGCGGTGTTCGTAGTCGATTTAGGGAGTGGCACAGTCTTTGGGCCATTTGCTCCTGGAACAAAGATTAAGTACACCCAAGCGCCAGGAAGTACGCCATCAAGCAGTCAGATGGGTAGTAGTAATGGGCAAGCTGGCGCCATCGCTTGGCACATCATCGGTACTGGTGATGCGGCGATGTATGCAGTTGACGAAAGCGGCAATCAGTCAGCTAACGTCAGTTGTTTAGTGCCACCACCACCAAAATAATATAATTTTGTGGTGTTAGCCCAAAAGAGGGTACCGAAAGGCACCCTCTTTTTCTTATCTGCTACAATCAAGTTATGCGCCTCTTTGGTTTACTCATCGGCGTCTTAATTTTAGCCCTGCTCTTGGTCTATTCGCTTGAGCGATTTACCCTCCCCTCTTTCACGAGATCCCAAGACGCCATCATCAACACCAATAAAGTCGTTGACCAGGTTGAACAATACAAGCAAGACTTAAATCAAAAAGAAACCGAAATTCTAGACCAAGTTAACCAACAAAATCGATGAAACTCTTTCTTGCTTCCGAAGCCAAACACCCCGAAAGTCTTAAGAAACTGAAAAAATTCGTCGGTGACTCCTTCAAAAATCAGAGAATCGCCTACATTCCTACTGCCGCCAACGGCGAGGGTTACGGTGCCTGGAAAGGCGGAGAATCAGTCAAAGTCGTCAAATCTCTCGGCGCCAACTTGACCATAGTCGAACTTGAAGCTTCTAATTTTGCTGACATTTACACTCCGTTAAAGCAGGCAAGTATTATTTGGTTTGCCGGCGGTCAAACCGGCTACCTTCTCTATTGGCTTCGTCGAGTCAAACTCGATAAACTCTTACCGAAACTCTTAAAAGATGGCAAAATCTACGTCGGCAGCAGCGCCGGCAGCATGGCTGCCTCTAAAACCCAATTTGTTTCCGAATGGCATTTAGGCGAACCAGAACCAGGCGCCAGCCTCTTACCCGGCCTTGGGCTCGTTGACTTTGAAATCTACCCTCATTATGAAGAAAAATTACTGCCGAGAATCAAAAAACGCTGGAAAAAAGGCAAGCTTTACCTTCTCAAAGACGGCGAAGCCATCACGGTAATTGACGGTACAGTTGCGGTTTTGGGTAAGCAGCAAGTCTTAAAAAAGTAACTTAGGCTTTAGAACCATTATCCGAAAATCGCGACATTTTATTTTGCTCCTTATCATAGCGACTTAAAACCGCAGCCAACGTCAGCAAAGGCCGCAGGGTTTTCCCGCCGTCAGCATTTTCCATAGCCATCACTTGTTGCCAAAAATTACCTAGCATAGGATTCTTCTTTTTATCATAGTCAGAGGTAAGAGCGAATTCTCTTGATCGGGCATTTTTAAAAGAACCTTTCCGGCTTTCGGTTACAGCTGCTTCCTCCTCTTCCCAAAACTCGTTGAGTACCTGTAAAAGGAGACGAGAATCGCAAACCTCTAGATTTTCTCGAGGATATTTAAGTTGCCAGTAACTAAGTAGCAGATACCAAGCTATTAACGATTGCTCTCCACCGCCGTCAACAAAATTAACTTCATCCGCGATAAACTCCCCAAACTCTCCCACCTGAATTTTAAAGACGGGTAAAGCTCTTTCTACAAAAAAAGTCATTGCTTCTGAATCAATTATCATAAACATCAGCTCTCACGAGTTACTTTTCCTTCAATTAACCTCTTACTCAACTTTGGGAAATTATTCAACCAACCCTAAGACTTCACTACTAAAAGATTCTAACACCAAAATCTGCAAAGGTAAACAGCAGTTATCCCGCTCCGCCGCCGCCGCCGCCCCCTCCGCCTCCGCCACCACCGGACGCCCCGCCAGAAGACCCTACACCCGAGGCTCCGTAGCTCGATGACACTGCCGATGATAGACTCGAAAGCGCGGCATTTACCGAACCCAAACTAGCCGATACGTCAGTCACTCCACCCGTCGTCGACCCCGCCCAGTAGCCGGCTACCACCGCCGAATCCGCTTGGTTAAATTTGACCGGTAAATCCGCCAACGCCTTGGTCGAGATCCCGAGTACCGTTCCGTACACCAAATACTTTTCCCACAAAATTACCGAATCAATCGGATATTTCTTAGTCAAGCTATATTCATTAAGATGCTTCTGAAACGCCAACCACTTAGCCGTCTCTTCCCTACCCTTATCAGTCCGCCGCTCTCCCAGTGCTCTAAAGATGATCGACAGGAAGAGAGCTATAAATGAGATGACGACACCCAATCCAACCGCTGTTGCCAGCCCGCCCCCGGCTCCAGCCAGCAGCGAAACCAGAATAAACTGGGTAACCAATGCCCCAATACTTAACCCTAGAGTCACGAACCTCTGGCTATAGCGGTGAGATTCTTTATCCAAGTGACCATCCTCAAAATTTTCACTCAACACTACATCTTGAAATGATTGTAAGAAACTATGTCCGCTAATTTTATTCTGACGAAACCAGCTGATAATTGTCTCAAAACCAATGGCAGTGGTAGTTTTTCCTCCCAGAACAGTCGGTTCAACCCCAACCTGATGAATTAAAAAATTATGGACAAAGTTCTCCACCGCCGTCTTAGGCTCAGAATCCAGAGGCACCAGATAATATTTATATTTTTTAAACACTAAGCCTTCCTTTTTATCGCTTCTGGCTATCCTGAATACCCGCTGTTGCACTAATGACAATATTGTCGCCGTAAACGCCTTAGTCGAAAGCGTTTTTGACAGGTGGAGGAGCTGTTCAATTTGGGCCGGGTCAATGTCGCTCGGCGGTTCCCACAATCGGCCGGAGAGGTTTACTTCCGGCAAAGGCTTGTCCTTGCCATAGAGCCAAAACAAGCGAATTTCCCGAGCGATCAGGTACAGAGTCAAACCGCTAATGATTATGGATACCAAAGCTCCAAAGATAGCCAGCGTTCTCAGCCGGCCTTTTTCCCGTTCAGTTTCACGGATAAAACCCTCTTCCTGTTTGACAATCTCTGCTTTGGTCAACGTTCCCATCGCCCCATCGCTGAATGCGTCTTTAGGTAATAGAATCCGAGCCTCAAAAAATTGGTCACTGGGTAACTTATCGAGCGAATAAATCACCGTTCGTTCAGTCGGAATCGACACTCTCCCGCTCCAAGGCCCGTGAGCATAGGCTTGGACATCATTACCCGTCACGCCTTGAGGCAGCATTATCGTCGCCTCAATATTTTTATGGGAAACACCCCAATCGCTACCGACTAGTTGCCAATAGAGTTCGGCTGTATCCGTTTGTAGAGTTACCGCATTGGCTACCTCGTAAGTCAATTGGAATTGTTTACTGCTACTGCTTCGATAGAACCAGCGAATCTGATATCGGTTACCCTCATCAACGAAGTAGAAAGTCTGTGGCGGTCGTTGGTCATCCGCCGTATATCGTTCACTCTCGGTTAACTGCCGATAACACCCTGTTTCATCGCAGACAGACACTCCTGTCACCTCATAGGGTTCATTCCGGCCGGTAACTTGATCTGGACTACCCTGTTTATTAAAATACTCGTAGGCAAACGAGAAATCGCCGTCAAAATTAAAGGTACTCGCCTCACTCACTGTCATAGAACCGTCATTCCCTAAGACGATAGCAATGTCTGTTTTAGAAATTTCGTACGACTTGGCAGCTACCCTACTAGGCAACCACAGGAATAATCCAACTACAAATACAAGGACCAATAACCACCACTTGACCTTCATGGCTTAATCATAGATATTTGGAACACACAAGTAAACACTTTAGAAAAATTAAGGAGAGTAGGAGGTGATTAAGATGAGTCGAGATCCACTGCTTATCGGAGTAGTCGGCGCCCTGATTGGCGGCGCGGCGGTCTGGTTTTTAGCCACTAACGCCGTTAACTCCAATAACACCGATATGATGCGCATGATGGGTGTACATGAACAAATGGAAGAAATGATGGGGGAAACTAACGCCTCAAGCGGGTCACATATGGGCATGTCGTCGAGTATGACGGATATGACGTTGTCCCTAAGCGACAAAGAAGGTGACGCTTTTGACCAAGCTTTCATCCAAGCCATGATTCCCCATCACCAAGGCGCAATTGAAATGGCCCAACTGGCCCAACAACAAGCCAAACATCAGGAAATCAAAGACTTAGCCGATGCCATTATCGAAGCTCAAAATAAGGAAATTAACCAAATGCAAACCTGGCTTGAGGCTTGGGGTTATTAATCCGGTTAACTGCCGATCACGAAGTCGCTGCCTCGCTGCAAACTAGCTAATGCTTCATCTGGATCTCTCTCTAGCCAGTCTAAGGTAGCCAGAGCTGCCCAGGGATTCATATTTTTCTCTTCAGTAAGTTGTTCAAAAGTAACCCCGTTGGAGCTTAGAGTAGGGATCAACTTGGGATCAATGTCTCCGTCTAATATTAATTGAGTCAGGGCTCGTGAAAAAGGCCCTTCAAGCTTAGCTAAAGCCCCCGCCAACTGCCCTGCTCCTTCCTCTTTATAACCTTCCTCAATCAGAGTTTGGATTAGTCCTTCAACGTTAACAAACATATATCCTTATAATGAATTCTAATAGTTAGATTTTACCGCTCGAGTCAAGTTTTTTCGCTAAAGTTTCAATCGGGACACAGTCAGTCAGTGTAAACCGGCCCACCCTA
>Ga0155827_18_pt7 | contig 45873 bp, 52 predicted proteins | sample RifCSPlowO2_01_FD_107481 | JGI IMG/M metagenome (GOLD analysis project Ga0155827, IMG submission 107481) | Microgenomates group bacterium RIFCSPLOWO2_01_FULL_46_13 | reverse complement strand
GTTGTTGTCCATAATGACAAAACCTGCTTTCGCCAATGCCGCCTCTGGAGAGCCATAATACTTACCCCTACTAACAACGGGAAAAAGTACCAGTAAAAACTGTAGTCAAAATAAAGTCCAATTAGATTAAGCAAAGTCCAACTAATCAATCGACGCTTTGTTAGGGGTTGGGAAAGCAGCAGTAAGGAAGAAAGCATCAGCGTCACCGTCGCGGTATACATTCTTACTTGCCAGTCAAAAATGAAGAAGTATCCTGACAAAGCATAGGCTACCACCGTGAATACGGCAGCAATCCGCGAAAACCACAGTTTGCTCAAGCGGTAAAGTAAGAGCGTGTTGACTAAGAAAAAGGCTAGGGTAGCCAGCCGTAACCAGACCAGGTGAATCGAAACAGTGCTCAAGAGTTTGATGAGTAGATAATATCCCGGGGGGTGCACTGAATCTGCCCTACCGCTAACAATATCGGCAACCGGTTTCAAGCCGGTGAAAATCGAAAACGCCTCATCATGCCAAATCGGCAGAAAAATTATCAAATAAAGGCGGGCGGCAAAACCGATGATGAGTGCCGAATACATGATTAACGATAATATTTCGTCTGTTTTACGCATAAAATAATGATACTCGGAGACAGTACGAGATGATAGAATTAAACTATGTCGGATTTGACTCTCACATGCACCGATTGCGGCAACGAATTCGTCTGGAGTGAGGGCGAACAGGATTTTTACCGCCAAAAAGGCTTAAAGCTACCCCTTTACTGTCCCATTTGTCGGGGTAGACGTCGGGCTGAAGCCCAATTCAAGGCTAAACTGTCTCTCAAGAAATCAAAACCACCACCATTGACCCCTGATTAAAATGATACCGACCATCTTACTCCTAATCACTCTCCTCCTTTTTATCAGCGGCTTAGGTTTAGTTGCCGTGCCCGTGGTTGCCTTCGGAGGCGTAGTCGCCATCTTTATCTTAGTCTTAAGTTTATGGTCAAATCAGCCGCTACGTCTGCCTGCTACCTTTGGCTGGTATGCTCTTTTTCTTGGCCTGTTTCTCACTAGCATCATCTGGAGTCAGGATCGCCTTCAGTCACTGGAACTATTTGCTCTTTATGCCAGCGCTAGCCTTCTTTGGCTAGCCGGTTTCCTAAATCAAAATCGCCTTTCAATCATTCTTCCCAAGCTTATTATCTTTTTAGGCATCGCCTTTGCCGTTATTACCCTCATCAACCGCGCCTTTGACTACCGAATTCTTCCTCAAATTACTCCCCGCGGCGTTATCGGCTATAACTCGTTTTACAAAAACCACCACCATCTGGGCAACTGGTGGGCCTTAGTCCTTATCATTACCCTGTCTTTATGGCTAAAAACCCGTCGGCCAAATTACCTCGTTTTAAGTCTCGTGGCCTTAGTAGTTATTGCCCTTTCCTTATCTCGCTCTGCCGTCGTCACCGCCTTTATCGGTAGTTTGTTACTTCTTGACAATAAAGCTTGGCTACACCGTTACCGTCGTCTGTTTTGGCCTCTGATTGTACTGGCCATAGTCCTATTTTTGTATGCCAGCGCCGGCAAAACCACCATCGTCTCTCGAGTTTACTATATCCAAGCCCTGATTGGTTTAATTCGTCATCCTTTAGGCGTCGGGGTAGGCAACTTTGGTAGCATTTCTACCGAGGTCGGCCGGCTCTATCCCTTTCTGCGCTCATTTTCACTCGTCACCCACAACCTTATCTTAGAATTCTTAATTGGCATGGGATTGTTGGGGATCAGTTTTGTCGGTTGGTTTGTTAAAATTATTCTTGACATCACCAGAACTACGACTTCCGACCACCGGCTGGTATCAGCTTTAACTCTGGCTCTGGCCGCCAACTTTTTCTTCAACTCCACTTACCTTATTCCCGCCTTCGTCTGGCTCTGGTTTCTCCTCCTCGGCTGTAGTTATCAGGAGAAGGAACGGTTAGATCATAGAGCTGGCTACCTGATTCTTGTCGGCCAAGCCCTGACTATCATTGTCGCTGCCTTTGTCTTAGTCGCTGCCCACCGATAAGTAACTCCGACGCCTTGTCAAACCGCCAACCACGTGATATTATAGGACAGTATGTTGGCCGATCCCTATTCGCCCTTATTACGACTTGAGCACGAAAACCCAACCAATTTTGCTTTGAGACTTCGTGCCGCCCAAATTGGACTCCTGGAAGGCATGGAGAGTTTACCCCCTCGTTCTCGTCTCTATCAGACGCTCTGCCTATTGGCCGTTGGCAGTCTAGTTCTTGCCGCCTGCGTGCCAGGGTTAGTCAACCAGGCCGAAGCCAGCCCCACTCCAGACACGAGCGGCCTAGTTAATCTACCCACTCTTATCGCCGGCACCCCCACTGCTGAAAATGCGGCTATAGTTAGTATTTTTGCCGGCACCACTGTTGGCGCTAGGCTCGAGCAATTGGATATTCCCGCTAGTTGCGGTTTTGAGCCGGGCTTGGCTCAACTCATTGGCGACCAAGTCGACATTACCACTGTCAGCATCCCCCTGGACCGCGCCTTAGCCAACCCGCCGGAAAACCTGGCTCTAGTTAGTTGCACCGCTGTCCAGGATGATTTGGGTAAAATCGAAGGCTTAGTCATCTATGGCCAAGATGTGAATCGTAATCTGTTTATCCCTACCGACGAAGGCAATTGGTTACCGGCCCAGTGGGACGAAGAGGGGAATCTGGTGTTACAAAACGCCGACTTTCTAACCAATAATGGCCCAGACCAGGAAATTGCCCCCATTACCCCTCCTACCAACCCTCCAGAATTTAAAGAGGCCGCCGGCGGCCTGGTCTTGCCTCCCGGCAACGAAACTCTGGTTGAAGACGCCCACTATCGGGCTCTTCAAGTTTGGGGCGAACAATTTGGCTTTACCTATTTAGCTACCACCGAGGCCGACTACCGCCAACTCTTAAGCGGCCTGGCTGCTCAAGAAGATCTCGAAGTGATTCAAGCGTGGAACGGTTTAAGCGGCGATCAATTTATGTTTGCTTCAGCAGCCGCCCGTTTGCGGGGTAGAGACGCCAGCGTTTTCTGGTTTGTCAACCCTAACGGCGACTTTTATTACCGCTCCGACGGCGGCATCCCAGCCCAAGGTGATGTCTTAGCCGAAATTATCTTACCGGAAAACACGCGTCCGGTCTTAATCGGTAACCCCGACGACGGCCAAGTTTATTTATTTGCCGTTAATAGTGAAACCGATGAACCCAAATTCTGGTACGACGTCACCCAGGTTAGCACCAAACTCGGTAATCTCGACCAAGGCTGGCAGGAGTATATTGTTGCTCCCGACCTTCCCTTCCGTTTGACCAACGGCACGGTGGAGGAATGGCAAGCCGGTCAGTGGGCCGCCGTCCCCTGGCCGGAGGGCGTTACCCCCTCCGACGCCACCCTAACTCTCCTCGACAACCAGCCGGTACTGCAACTCCCAAACTCCGACAACCTTCCAGTCACGATAGCTGAATACGAAAATAAAAATTGGAAAGTTTCAAATTTTACCATCCAGCAGCCAGACGAAACCATTTACAACGCCAAAAATTTATATCCCTATACAAAATATGATGTATGGAGACTCACTGAAGATGTCTCTCCAGGCTTACTTAAGGACGCGCTGCTTACATTTCCCTTAGGCATTAAAGTAGAGGCGGTAAACGACGGCAGGACTTCTGTCACTGCCCTTATTGCCGAACAAAAGGGAATTTTAGTAACACCTGTAAACTATATTCACATTCATGGGCGTTCTGGCATAACAGAATTGAGTTTATTTTTGGACACCGCGCAACTCAAGCCGATGGATATAATTGGGATAGTAAAAGCCCTAGAACTGGACTCTTTTAAAATAACTATGAGAGATCACCAGACAACAGCCTTTTATTCAGTCAGAACTGGTTCAAATCCGACTGAAACGACTGAAAGTTGTCAACAAATACCCTTACTAGCCCATTACGCCCCTGACATATTATCACTTTGCCAACGTCATTTTGAGCAGCCGAAAATTATAAGATTCTCAACCAGCCAGGAACTCAGGGACTTAGTGGATGATTATTGGCTAGACCCTCAATCAGTACCACTCAACGAAGAAGGAGAACCCGATTGGTGGCAAATCCCAGTTATAACGGACGATGTATTTGTTGAGCTCGAAGTAGGCGTTGATCTACCCTTTTAAATTCTCTGGGACCGCACTTGACGAAACATACCGAACTGTTAATATGAAATTAACCTTGAGTCTAGGTACTTTTAATGAGAAACAGATGGTTCCTGCTCTCCATCCTGGTGCTAGTTATTTTATTTGTTCTTCTTGGAATTATCTACTTTGGTAAATGGCAACCTTTATTGTCAAAATTAAGACTCCAAAAGGCCGAAGAAATACCGGTAAAAGAAGAACAACTAGAGTTGGTAGATGAAATAGCCATCTCAGCTCCTCCCCCAGAAAACGTAATCTACGCCAACAGCGGCGCCTTTGGTACGGTTACGGTCAGCAACCTGGTTTTAGAGACTTACCGCTCTGATGAGATTTATGTCCGGGATCAAAAATACCCGATGATACAACTTGCTTTCAAAACGCTCTCTAGAGGAAAATCCAAAACAATCATTGTGTCCCTAATTGACAAAGTTTATTACAATGACTTTTCCGTTTCTTCCGATGTCCCTCAAGAGATGGTAGCCATTTCCCAAATTGATTTAAACTCAAAGAAGGGCAGAGAAGCAGCCCTGGGATTTATTTATCTACCTCAGGAAAACCCAATTTCTCCAGCTGGGATGAGTGAATATTGTAATCGGTGGCCATGGCAAGGTTGTTGGTATGCCTTAGATTACGGTTTCGGCACCAAATCAATTAACCCCGATGAATATCTTCCCCAAACTTTAGAAGAAAAAGACATTATTGAAGTTGATCAAACCAGATTACTGCCGACTACTTTGTTAATATATTGAATGACATGAAAACAAAACTAATGTCGATTTTTGCAGGCGTATTACTTAGTTTTGGTATTTTTCTTTTTGTTTACGTAACCAAAACTCAAGCTCAGTGTCCTCCTGGATACAGTTGTTATCCCTCTGTCACCGTTGACCTGTTCGAATGTAATTTTTATGGAGGGTCATGTCATTGGGAAGCTTATAACACCAATAACAATGAAATCTGTAGTGACCAAGTAGCCTGCTCGACCGGCGGGGGAATCTGTAGTTCAAACGATGAAGGTTTATGCCGGCCTCTTAGAGACACTTATAATGCCGTTATCGGCTGCACGAGCCCTACAAACAGTCAATGTTCTTCCGCCTACTGTTGTGAAGCTGGCGCCTTGCCCACCCCCAGTCCTACTCCGTCCTCCAGCGAGCCTCCGCCGCCGCCGCCACCGCCCCCGCCTCCACCAGGCGATAAAGACTGCTCGGTTTCCCTGTCCAACTCTTCAGTCTACCAGGGTGCTGTGGTCTGGGCTTCGATTACCGGCGCCAGCCCGACCAACGGCGACACCGTCGTCTTACGCGTCATGCGCCAAGACGGCCAGCCCATCCCTAACTACGCCTCCATCGCTCCTGCGCCGGTTAGTCAGATGACTCTTAACGATACTATTGGCATTCCGAGATATCTCTATGGTTTGGAAGATGGCTCGGGCACTACCCCTTGGAACGATGTCACCTGGGCCCAGCTGCCGGTAGGGGATTATTGGTTTTATTGCGCCGTCACTACCGCACCCAACCAATGTAACGGCAATCCCGGCTGTTGGTATGAAACCATAGGCCCCAACTGGTTTAGTTGCTCTCTCCAAGTTTCCTGCCGCGAACCCAGCGAGTCCCCGACAGACAATGCCGCCTTTTCCGTCGTTGGCCCTACCGGTAATATTACCTGCACCGACTGTTCCTATGGCTGGCCGGCTACATCGTGCTCTTCCACCGTCACCTGGGACGCCGTCGGCGTCGCTTCTGCCCAAGTGGACCAGAACGGCACGGTTATTGCCAACGGCCTATCCGGTTCTACCACCGCTTCCTTGACAGGCGCCTCAACTTTCAACTTAGTCGGAACACCGGTTTCCGGCCCACCCGTCACTATCGCTTCCGATACTTGCACCGGCTCCACCACCAACTACACCATCTCCGGCAACGTCTATGTCGATACCGACAATGATGCCGTCTACAACTTAGCCACCGGTCGCTGTACTGACCCAGACGGTGTAGGGCCAGCCTGGACAGGAGCCACCGGCACCGACAATGTCCGCTTAGTTCCGGCCCACGGCAGCGGTGGTATTATCGACGCTTCGGGCGCCTATACCATCACCAACGTCCAGTCCGGTTATTCCGGCAGCGCCACTGCCTTACTTGCCAGCCCCGGTTGGCAACTAAGCAACTGTACCTCCAACACCATCAACCCCGTCACCGGCAACCTCACCGGCGTCAACTTTTTTGTCACTCAATCCCGTTCCGCCTGGTGGCAAACCATTGGCGGCGACGTCGGCGCCAACAACGGCAACATTACTTCCAATATCCCAGACACTTGTGTCGCTAGCGCCACCTGCGAAGAATTCATTACCCTGTTTGATGCAGCCAACAACGCCGATTCATCAGGCGTCATCGTCCATTACGCTGGCACCGTCAGCGCCGGTACCGGTGGCGGCAGTTTGAGCGAAGGCACGGATTACAATGCTCTTAGCCTCTATGACACCACCGCCAAGGAAGATTATGCCTACTTCTACCGCCTCTTTGAAATGCCTCCCAACGCCTCTGATGATATCGCTCCAGACGGTAATGCAAACCCACCTAGTGGCCCACCTGCCGACGGTAAGTATGCCTACTTCCAGAGTGGCGATCTCAACATTGGCCCCAATAATAATTGGAATATCAGTTCCAGCCAGTCAATCGTCATTTTTGTCGATGGTAAACTCACCTTCGACTTTCAATTATTACAGGGAATAAACGTCGACCCCGGCGGCTTCTTGGCTTTTATAGTCAACGGTGATATTACTTTTAACGCTAACGTTGGTTCCAACGCTCCCGGTAACCCCAACACTGCTCCCTCCGACGTCGAAGGCATCTTTATTACCGACAGTTCCATCATCATCGCTTCTTCCCCCAATCAATTTGTTGGCGAAGGCGTCTTCGTCGGCTGGAACGGAGTTAATTTAGGCCGCGATCTTACCGGCTTTGCCAACACCACCTATCCCGCCGAAATCTTCCGTTACCGCCCCGACCTGATCATAAACACCCCCGACCGCTTTAAAAAACCCTACTACACCTGGGAAGAAGTCGCTCCCTAAGGAGCCAGACAATTTTCTTTATACTGATGAATAAGGGCTACACCTTCATCCAATTCCTCCTCACTCTTGCTCTGATTAGCAGCCTGTTTTTGGCCACCCGCGTCGGCAGTACCCTGCTTTCTTACTACCGCGATCAAAGGCGCCAAAAAGACCTCAAAGAAATTTCCCAAGTTCTCGAAGTCTATCACCAGGCTTTCAACCGCTACCCCAAAGGCAGAGACAACGGCTATATTTATGGTTGTTATCCTGACGGTAACTCTCTTTGTATCTGGGGTAAACCGTGGCGCGACCAAGCCCGAAAAACGCTTATGGACAAAGTACCGGAGGACCCGATCGCTACCCAGTACACTTATTATTACTGGGCTACTTCCACCGGCGATCGCTATCAACTCTATGCCTACTTGGAAAGTCCCCGGGGCAAAGGCGTTTTTCTGGACGCCGAAGGCCGTCGGCTCTACTATAGCGGCACCCTTTGTGGCAAGAATATGTGCAACTATGGTATTGCCAGCAAAAGTATTACCCCCGAAACCGCCCGCTCCCTGGTTACCAAAGAGGGGAAAATTCACCTCTATTGATCTGACATCTTCCCCTAAACGCGGTGATCATTTTTTCCTACCCTATACCAAGAAAGCGAAAACCCTGAGCAGAGTCGAAGGGGTGAAGCGATATCAATTACCGCGCGTAGCGCAAACATGGCGGTACATTACGTCAGTAACATCGGCCAAGTCAGACTTGGCGTAGATATAAATACCCCGGGCGTTAGCCCGAGGAATTTTTATCTTGGTAATACCACGCTCGATTTTTGCCTTGTCTAATCTGGGATTGTTCGATATTTTTCCAGATAGGCGTGCCTGGTATCACTTCCGCAATGGAGCCATCATCAATCAAGACTAATGTTTGGTGACGTCTTGATTATTATGGAAAAAGGGCACAAACTATCCCTAGCGTGACCGTGTTTAGGTAGGAGGTGAGCAGCTATGAGTAACGGTAATACTAAAGGATCAGAGTCCGATTTTCCAACGCCCCAGCCCCAACGCCTGAACCAACGCCTGAACCAACGCCCAAACTACCACCTCAATATCCGCCAGACGCGCAAACCCCAGGCGTTGACGACAGTAAACCCGAAGACCGTCAGGGACCAGGCTGGACGTAATCAATTCCCACAGTCGCCTTTTCTTGCCTATCATCGCTTCTTTTATAGACCGAGTTTTTTAAAGACTCCTGTTGTTTAGTCTGCCTCCAGGCTATAAAATATAGCCATGATTTACGACCATAAAGCTATCGAAGCCAAGTGGGCAGATAAATGGCTCAAGTATAAAATTTACGAGCCAGATCTTAACCAGGCTAAAAAACCTTTCTACAACCTGATGATGTTTCCGTATCCTTCGGCCGAAGGCCTCCACGTCGGCAACATGTACGCCTTTACCGGCGCCGACGTCCACGGCCGCTTCCAACGTATGCAAGGCCTCGATGTCTTTGAGCCCATCGGCCTGGATGGCTTTGGCATCCACTCGGAAAACTACGCCATCAAAATCAAAGAGCACCCGGTTGACCAGGCCAAAGTCAGTGAGAAACGTTTTTACGACCAACTCTCGCGTATCGGCGCCGGTTACGCCTGGGAATCTCGCTTAGAAACCTACGATCCAGCCTACTACCGTTGGACGCAGTGGCTTTTTATTCAAATGTTCAAGCGCGGCTTGGCCTATCGCGGCACCGCCCGCGTCAACTGGTGTCCCTCCTGCAAAACCGTTCTGGCCGATGAACAGGTGGAAGGCGGAGTCTGTGAGCGCTGTAAGACTCCTGTTGTCCGTCGCGAAATGAAGCAATGGTTTTTCGGCATTAGCAAGTACGCCGATAGACTGCTAGCCAACATCGAAAAGATTGATTGGCCGGATAAAATCAAAATCGCCCAACGCCAATGGATAGGCAAGAAGGAAGGCATCAATATTACCTACGAAATTATTGACAGCGATCAAACACTGACTTGCTTTACCACAACCCCTGTCAACTGGGGAGCAACCTTTATCGTTATCGCCCCAGAGCACCCCTTTCTAAAAAATGCCAAAATTCCCTCAAATTATCGGGACGCTGTTGATGGTTACCTTAAGAACTCCCTGGTTAAGACAGAACAACAAAGAAAAGAAGCAGAACGAGAGAAATCAGGAGTGTTTACAGGAGTATATGCCAAAAACCACGTTACGGGTAAAAAAATGCCAATTTGGGTTTCAGACTTTGTTTTGATGGATGTTGGTACAGGAGCAGTCCAGGGTTGTCCAGGGCATGACACCAGAGATTTTGAATTTGCTTTGAAATATGGAATCGAAATCCCTAGAGTTGTAGTTGACCCCAATGGCGACAGTTCTCCGATTGATTCAGTAGAGAAAGTAATTGTTTCTGGAATGCCTGGCAAGATGATCAACTCAGGTTTTTTAAATGGCATGGAATTTGTCGAGGCCATGCAAAAAACAATGGATTTTTTTGAGGAAAAAGGTTGGGGAAAGCGGGTTTACAACTATCACCTCCGCGATTGGTTAATCAGTCGTCAGCGCTACTGGGGCCCGCCCATTCCTATGATTTATTGCCAGCATTGCGTCAAGAACGGTAGGTCGTGGTTTACAAAATCAAGTCATTCTGAACTCGGTTCAGAATCTAAAAAGACCCTGAAACAAGTTCAGGGTGACGCTTTAGATTGGAACCACTACGGGTGGTATCCAGTCCCAGAGGCGCAATTGCCGGTCAAATTACCTTTTGTCAAAGATTATCAACCTATCGGCGAAGGCAAATCTCCTTTGGAAAAGGCACCAGAATCATGGAAAAGGGTGGCTTGTCCAGAGTGTGGTCAACCGGCGAGGCGAGAAACCGACGTTTCTGATACCTTTTTAGATAGTTCGTGGTACTTTTTAGCTTATCCCAACCTCAAAACCAAGGATTGGAAAAGTGGACCAACGCCCTTTGATCGTGAGTTAACCAGTCGTTGGCTTCCAGTCACCGCCTATATCGGCGGTGCCGAGCACGCCGTTCTCCACCTCCTCTACAGCCGTTTTGTCTGGATGGCCCTCCAGGATTGGGGATACCTTGACAAAAAGTTGGACGACGAACCCTTTCCTTTTCTCTTTAGCCACGGCCTTATTATCAAAGACGGCGCCAAGATGAGTAAATCTAGAGGCAACGTGGTCATTCCCGACGACTACATCGACCGGCACGGCGCTGATACCTTGCGATTATATTTGATGTTTTTGGGATCTTACAGTCAAGGCGGCGACTTTCGCGACACCGGCATTGCCGGCATGTCCCGCTTTGTCAAACGGATCTGGAATCTTTTCCAAGATCCTAAAAGAATCGGTGCCACCACTACTCCTGCCTTAAAAATTAAACTGCACCAAACCATTAACCGCATGGCTATTGATCTTGGCCATTTCCGCTACAACACTGCCATCGCCGCTTTTATGGAATTTACCAATGCCTGGAAAGAACGTCAGACGTTCAAAGAAGGTATAGTGTCAAAAGAAGATGCTCAAACACTAGTCAAATTAATCGCTCCCCTCACTCCGCATCTGGCCGAAGAATTATGGCAACGCTTCAACCAAGAGCCTGGCTTCAAATCCGTTCATCTTGAACCCTATCCAGTACCAGATGCAAAATTTTTGGTTAGTAAGAAAGTCACGGTGGTAGTCCAAATCAACGGCAAAACCCGCGCTTCGCTGACGGTTGATGTCGAGAGAGCGGGGGAGAAGGACTTCATCATTGACACGGCTAAAATCGATCAAAAGGTAAAAAAATGGCTCAAAGGCAAACAAATAAACAAAGAAATTTTTATCTCCGCCCGCGACCAACGCCAGGGAATTATCAATTTTGTTGTCAACTAAACGAAGTTAAGCATCAACTTGATAATTAAAAGTTCCAAGAAAGTGTATAATAAACTCATGTTTCCCAGCAGTCCTAGCCAACCGGAAACCGGCCCCTCCGCAACCGAACTTTTAGAAGATGCTGCTCAAGCATTTATTTGTCCCTATGTTGGTAAAGGTAATAGATGTCTCGTTCAAGAAGACGCGCCTTGTGAACCTAGAATTAAATCAGAACTGGACTCTTTAGTCTGCCAAATTGTCCTTTTAGCCACTCCGAGCACAGAGCTTTAAAGACCTTCTTCTAATATGTCAAATCTTACCGGCTTAATTCCGGAAAGATTCCAGTCAAGTATTAAAGAGAATAGCGATAATCCTCTTTATACTTTGGGAGCCGCTTTCCTTATCAAGATAAACCATCAACGACAAGAGCATGGCTTATCTCCTTTTCAACTCAACCCTCTTCTAATCATCGAAGCCTCTTTAAGATCCCTGGAAATGGTAAGCGGCCTTCAACCCCTCGGCCACCAACTCAATGATGGAACCCAAGCTTTAACTAGAATTCCTCCTGAAGAAAAGATTCTGGGTATTTTTGGGCAATATCAAAAGGGCGAATGCATTTTTACCCGGTCTGACCAAGATCCAGGTAGATTAGACATGACGGACGAAAACAACATCGCCGAAGTTATCGCTGCTTGGTTAGCTTCAGCCAGTCATCGGCCTGAACTACTCGACCCTCTCAATCAAGAAGCCGGCGTTGGCGTTGCGCAATGGGGGGATGCGATCGTTGTCAACCTTCTGACCCAAGGATGGTCAGACCTTCTACCTAAGCTTATCCCAGCTGGTTCAGAAGCTTAGCTTTGCCGGCAAGCTAGCTTAAATTTGACAGCCACTAACAAATCCGCTACTGTCAAGTCAAATGACAGCTCCTATCTGGCTGCAGCAATATAAATTCATTATCCTTCTTGGTCTTATCGGTGGCATTTTACTAGTTATCGGCATTAGCCAAGCCGTTATTTCCGCCAAAAAAGACAGCCAGGTGGAAATCATTTCTAAAGACGCGCCATCAGAAAGTTCAGCCGAGATTGTTGTTGATGTTTCCGGAGCAGTAGAGAAACCAGGAGTCTACCGTCTGCCGCCGTCCGCTCGTCTCAACGATATTTTAGTGGCTGCCGGCGGTTTATCCGCCTCGGCGGATAGAGCTTGGGTTTCCCGTTTTCTTAATCTGGCTGCTAAAATAAACGATGGCAGTAAAATTTACATCCCTTCGGCAGGTGAAGACTTAGGTAAATCGACAAATGTCCAATTTTCTCCTCAAGAGGTAAGCGGGGGAATCGCCGGTGTCACTACCGACCCTCTTATTAATAATAACGCCAGTGGCCTAATAAATATCAATACTGCCTCGCTCGAACAGTTGGATTCCCTGTGGGGGATCGGAGCAGTTCGGGCCCAAGCCATAGTAGACAATCGGCCGTTCGCCACTATTGACGAATTAAAATCCAAAGCCAAAATTCCCAACAATGTTTTTGAACGCATCAAAGATCAAATAACCGTCAATTAGCTCTTCGTACTTCTTTCAAATGAGCAAATCAGCAATAATTATCGTTATCTGTTTATTTACTCTAGTGAATATTCGTTACGTAATTTATACGCAAAATATGCGTATTAAAATAAGTGAGAAAATCTCTAAAAACGACCCAGTCAGCTTCAACTTAAGAATAACGCCAGAAATATATCAAAAGAAAACAAATAGTATCATAGAAATAAACCACATACTCTTTAGGTTAGCAAACGACTTGGATCCAAAAATAGGCGAGTTATATCAAGTATCTGGCAGACTTGAGATGAGAGTGACAGAGGAAAAAAATAGGCAATTTTGGTTGATAAATCCGCAAATAAAATTGATTCCATCGAGTCAATCTCCCGGTCCATTTTCACGCTGGTTTTGGGTGAAAAAGATTTATCTTTTTAGCAAACATTTAACTGGCATTATCAAAGCAACGTTGCCAGAACCACATGCCAGTTTGCTTGCGGGAATAATCTTGGGGACAAAGGAGAAATTCCCGCAGGATTTTTATGACCAACTTATTACCACCGGCACCCTCCACATTATTGCTGCCTCCGGTTTTAACGTCACCGTTGTTGCCAAAGCCGTCATTAGCCTCTTCACTCAATTTGTACGTCGTCGCTTAGCTACCGTATTATCAATTCTAGCTATTCTTATTTATACCGTGATGGCTGGCATGAGTGAACCCGTTGTCCGCGCCGCCATCATGGGTTCAGTCAGCTTTTTAGCTCAAGCTTTTGGCCGCCAGTACCTGGCTGGTTGGGCTCTATTTCTTTCCGCTTCCGTGATGGCCTTAGTCAACCCGAGCCTTCTTACCAACGTTTCTTTCCAGTTGTCAGTTGCTGCCACCGCCGGCATTATCTGGTTTGAACCCCAACTAAGCCGATTACTCGACCGTTGGCTCAAAATTAAAACCCGGTCTAGTATGCAATCAGCTCCGTCAAGGGTAGTAGCCTGGGCGATGGGCATCAAAACTCAAATCTCCACTGACCTATCTACCACCCTGGCTGCCACCTTTGCCATCATTCCTATTACTTTGATACAGTTTGAATCTATCAGCCTCATCTCACCTCTCGTCAACGCCATGGTGTTATGGCTAATTCCTCCCCTCATGTTCCTCGGCGCCGTCCTCGCTGCCGCCGGCTTAATCTGGTTGCCTTTGGCGAAACTTGTCGCCCTCCTCACTTGGCCTCTCCTCGAACTCTTCGTTCAAGTCATTAACCTTTGGAGCCAAACTCCTTTCGCGCTGATCAAAATCTCCGGTTTGAGCTGGCTCTTCGCCGCCGGCTATTACTTTCTACTCCTCGACGTAATTTGGTTAACCAGTCGAAAAAAATAATCGATAAAGACATGAAACCGAGTCACTGGTTTAAATGGGGAATAGGCTTAATTATTCTGTCCTTGGTCGGAATCCTGGTTCACTGGCCGGACAGCAAACTCCATATTATTGCCTGCGACGTCGGCCAGGGCGACGCCACGCTCATCACCCGCGGTTTCACCCAAGTTCTTGTTGACGCCGGGCCGGGTAATAAAGTCATTGACTGTTTGTCAGACAATCTGCCGTTTTGGGATCGAACTCTAGAGTTAACGGTCATGACCCACCCCCAAGCCGACCACGTTGAAGGCTTTATTGACGTCATCGATCATTATCAAGTCAAACAGCTTCTGGCTAACAATGTCAGCTCGTCTGCCAATTTTTTCAACCAGCTACAGGCAGCGGTTATTGCCGCTAGCATTCCCGTTTACGCCCCCATTAGCGGCGACCAAATAAAAGTAGGCCAATTAAGCTTTCAAGTTTTGTGGCCGTCAGCAAGAATGGGGGATAAGCGGGTCTGGGAAAAAGAAACTCAGTCAGTGGCAGAAAAATTAGATAACTCTAACAAACCAGATCAACCCCAGGTCCTAGGGGCCTATCCAAACGACCCCAACGAACTTTCCCTCGTTCTTAAGCTTAGTTTTGTTGACACCGACCTCTTACTAACCGGCGACATCGGTACCAGAGAAGAACAAGCACTCATCGACAGTAATCTGCTAACCGACATTGATATTTTAAAAGTGGCTCACCACGGCTCAAAAAGCTCTTCTTCTTTGGATTTTCTTAGGGTAGTCAAGCCAGAAATCGCTCTCATCTCTGCCGGTCGCAACAATCGTTATGGTCATCCCGCTAGCGATACTTTGATACGTTTAGAGACAGTTGGATCAGAGGTTCTTCGCACCGACCAAGCTGGCGAGATTGAACTCATTACCGACGGCCAGACAATCCATAGAAAATAGTGGAACTAGACTAAGGTCTGTAGCTTGTTTCTTGTAACCTGCGACTTGTTCCTTATCACTTATCGCGCTTGACAATCTCCGGTCATTTTGGCAAACTTAGCCGATATGAAACTAATCAAAACGCTTCTTTTTAGTTTTTCCCTTATCTTAATTCTTCCGCTTACAGTCTTGGCTCAAGAAACTACAGCCACCCCGACGCCAACACCGCTGGTAGAAACCGTTGACCCAGAGGATGTACCTCAACCCGGCACCTTCGGCGATTGGTTCCTGCAGGTTCGCCAACGGGTAGAGTTAGCCTTTGCCAGAAGCGACGCAGCCAGAGTGAGATTAGAAGAGAAATTCGCCGCCCGGTTGGCTGCCCAAATGGAAAAATTACAATCTCTCCCTGATACCCATCCTCAAAAAGCCGAGCTTATCCAAAAGCTTCAAGAGCGTCACGAAAAAATCATAGCTAGTATCGAAGAACGTTCACTGCACTTGGGAGAAATCCGCCAGGATATCCTCGATCGTCTTGAAGAACACCGTTTCCAATTTGAAGCCAGAAAACGCCTGCTTTGGAAACGGTCGACCATATCAGGGCAACTGCGTCAGGAATTAAAAGAAGAAGTTAAGGATTTGCGAGAAGAAAAGCAAGAGTTGATGGATGAGTTTCGACAGGATATTAGAGAAGACAAACAAGAATTTATCGAGGAAAATGAACAGTTAATCAGGGAGCAAAAACAGCAAATCTTAGAGAGTCAAGAAGGGCTAGAGCAACGCATTCGAGCCGAAAAAATCCGTCGACTCCAGGAAATCGAATACCTCAAACAGTCAGATCCGGACCGCTACCAACAGGAGTTAGAACGGATTAATCAGGAAGTCTACGAAATGTTCAAAGATCAAATCCAAGGCGCCTTTACTCAGTCAAGACCTGTTTTTGAAGAAGTTCCGCCTGTCAACCCTCCCAGTTTGTGGGAACGTCTGAAAACCGCCCTGCCTTAAGCTACTTGACAACCAGAGTATACTCATTCTATTGACAACTTAATTAAGCGTCAACCAGAGTCGCGATCTGGCTAATCTCGACAGTCTGTCGGGAACGCGCCGCCCAAATAGCGGCCGGGTTCGCCCGTCATAGCGACCAACTTTTGTCGCCTAGAGGAAGTCAATCTTCCTTAAGTGGAGAAAGTTACCAAGCCCCGAACCGAAAGGTAAGGGGAAAACACAGTGGTACCACGGTTAAAAGCCGTCTGTGTGCGTTTGAAAGGTTTAAAGGCCTCTTAAGCGAACATAGACGGCTTTTTTGTTGGGAGTCATAATTCACAGTATGAAACCAAAAGAAGTAGAAGTTGGGTCAGTCGATAGCAGAATCCTTATCACGGCACTGGAAGTGCAAGCCGTAATAATAGAAGAAGGTAAGGAGAATGGTATTGAACCCCAGAAAGTCACAGACATGATCAACAAGTTAGCAAGTGGGCTGGCTGTATTTTTTTATGATCCAAATAAAAAAGGTATCGGATACGCGGAATTGATATTTTTAGATGAGAATAATGTTGCCATAAAAGATCTAATTATTGCCAAAAAGGTACAGCATGCATTTACTCCTACCCATGGCGTTGTCTTTTGCGTTCAGAAGGCTCAAGCCCAATACCCAGGTTGCACCATCTGTTTTTTCCCTAAAGACAATGAGGAACTTGATATCATGAATAGTTTGACAGCGATAGGTGCCCAGCCCATGACACCAGACCAGATTTCGAAAATACACCTCAACAACCACTCAATAATTGAGCACATTTTTGGTTGGGATTTAACCCAGGTCAAAGTTCCAGAGTTTCCAATCTAAGATGTTTAGGTACTATGTGTTTAAATCTACCGTTTAAATAATCAATGAACCTTGATAAACTATCAGCTAACATGCTTCAAGAAGAGCTCAAGAACCAACTCAAAGCCAGCCTTTTAGTTTTAAAACTACCCGAGGTAGAATTTACCTTGGATCATCCTGAAATCGAGTCCCAAGGCGACTATGCGACTAACGTGGCCCTGGTTACTTTTCCGCACCTTCAGGAAGAATCCAAGAAGGATTACAAGAATCCCCGCCAACTCGCCGAAGCTATCGCGAAAAAGCTCAACCAACTACTACCTAAGACCTACTGCCTACTGCCTGTCTCCGTAGCCGGTCCTGGTTTCATTAATATATCAATCAAAACCAACTGGTTTATCACTCAACTTAATGAAGTGATAACTCATAGTAAGTCCTTCGGCAAATCAGACCGCCTCAAGAAGCAAAAAATCATGGTCGAGTTCACAGATCCTAATCCCTTCAAAGAATTCCACATTGGCCACCTCTACTCTAACATTGTCGGCGAATCAATAGCCAGGCTTCTTGAAGCCAACGGCGCGACAGTCAAACGCGCCTGCTATCAAGGCGACGTTGGTCTGCATGTGGCCAAATCTCTCTGGGGAATCTTACATTTTGATCTGAAAAGGTCCAACCTTGGCCAAGGTTGGACCTTACTAAAAACCTTGACCAAAAAACCGTTGGCAGAACGGATTAACTACCTTGGTCAAGCCTATGCCTTGGGAGCCAACAGTTACGAGAAAGACCCCAAGGCCAAACAGGCAATTAACGACCTCAACCGCCAGGTGTACGAGAAAAACCCTCAAATCGAAACTCTCTATCAAACTGGTAGAAAGTGGAGCCTCGAGTACTTTGAAACCATCTATAAACGCTTAGGCACTAAATTTGATTATTACTACTTCGAACGCGAGGCAGGAGATAAAGGTCTACAGTTTATCAAAGCCAATCTCAAAAATGGTATTTTCGAAAAAAGCCAAGGAGCCGTCATTTTCCCTGGCAAAAAGTTTGGCCTCCACGACCGGGTCTTCATTAACTCCCAGGGTTTACCTACTTACGAAGCCAAAGACTTAGGTTTGGCGCCTACCAAATTTGAGGACTTCTCATACAACCAATCGCTGATTGTGACTGGTAACGAAATCAATGAGTACTTTAAGGTGGTCTTAAAGGCTTTAAGCCTAATCGATCCCTCATTGGCAAAAAAAACCCTCCACCTCGGCCACGGCATGGTCCGCTTGCCAGAGGGAAAAATGTCATCTCGAACCGGCCAGGTCTTGACCGGCGAATGGCTCTTAGACGAAGCCAAACAGGCAATAAAGGCAATTTTAGATAAAACCCAGGCGGACCTATCGGCTAAAGAGAAAGAAACTATTAGCGAAGTAGTTGGACAGGGAGCCATCAAATACGCGCTTTTAAAGAGTAACATCGGCACAGACGTCATCTTTAATCTTAAGGAATCAATCAATTTCCAGGGTAACTCCGGCCCCTATCTCCAGTACACTTTTGCTCGAGCTAGATCTGTTTTATCCAAAGCAAAAACTACTGCCTACGACCTACTGCCTACTGCCTACGACCTTAATTCCGAAGAGCTCGCCATCCTTCGTTGGCTTTACCGATTCCAAGAGGTAGTCATCAAGGCAGGGGAGAATTACGCCCCCCATCTTGTCTGCAGCTTTCTCTACGAGCTCGCCGGCCGCTTCAATACTTTTTACAACAAACACTCCATTCTCCAGGCGGATTCACCCGAGTCTAAGCAATTTCGCCTTGCCCTCACCGCCACCACCAGTCAGATACTTAAGAATGGACTTAATCTCCTTGGCATCGAAGCTCCAGAGAAAATGTAATTGGATGCTATAATATAGGATATGCGTTTTCGTGTTGAACAAAGCGAAAGGGAAATCCTGGTCGAAGCTCGTCAGGGGATATTGTCGCCCCTTCGCGCAGCCAGTGTTGAAGAACTTTCCTCGAGAGCGGCTGTTAACAATGGGAATATCAACATCGAGCTCCCAGATGGAACAAAAATAGCTGTTAGCTTGGACGAAGCCAGACAGTATCGACTAGCTCAACAGTACCTGAACACAAATGAGGGTATTGCCTTACAGTTACTCCACGAATTTAGTCAACCACCGACAGCTTCATTAGGTGGAACGACGGTTGAACTCTCGAGTTTAAACGGTGGTGCTGTAGCCTCGCTTCAGGACCGAGGGTTGCCACTCGAGGCTATTGAAACTCTCATGGACGAAGGTAAACCGATTTTCTGGCAACAGGAACAAACCCCATTCGGAATTCATACTAATTGGCAGGCCATAGATCCTGAGGAAGCCCCAAAAGACAGTTAAAAAAATGGGGAATATTATGACAGAACGACCCACTCAAAAATCAGAAATTTGGGCAATTAATCAAGACGAAGCTGAAGCGTTTGCGCAATTAGCAGTCCAATATGGTCTGGAATTGGGGGAGGAAACTGCTAAACCAGGTGACGTTGTAGATGCCGGCAGCGGTGAATTTGAGATATCTGTTGACCTTGTTGGCATTACCCTTATCTACTCTACAGATGACGAAAGGTATTCGGACTTTGTTGAGGCTTGGATCTACAGAGATCAACCAGAAGAAAAAGGATCTACTCCACTCCCGGAATGACAACCTCTAGACACATTGGGAAAACTAATCACGTAACGCCTGCCGAATCAGCTGCAAAAACTTCTTCTGCCCATTCCCGTACAACTCATTCGACTTATCAGTGTCAAAATTTATCAGAGTAATATCTTTAATATCATCTAACGACCGTACGTACTCGTCAATTCGGTCGGTAATCTGCTTCAGGTACTCCAGAGTATAGCCAGCTTCAAACGATCGGCCCCGGTCTTTTATACGCTTTAATTGCGTCTTGGGATCAGCCAGGAGATTGACGATAATATCAGGGTGGGGGAGCGCTTTCTCATAATCCGCCACAATTTCGCTAAAAAAGTCCCACTCCGCCGCGGTCATTGTCCCTTGTACCAGATGATTTTTGGTATAGACGTGATGGCTCATGATGAGTCCCGAATCCACCACCACACTTGATTGAGTCATTAGTTTTGGTAACACCGCCAATTTTTTAATCCGTCGTAGGGTAAAAAACAGCTCGGTGGCAAACGACCAGCGGCTATTGTCGGTAATATAGTTGGGTAAAAACGGATTTTGCTCAAACAAATCCGCATCCACCAGAGGGATTTTCAACTTCTCGGCAATCATTTGGCTGGCCGTGGTTTTGCCTGCTCCGATCGGCCCAATCACCGTGATGAATTTATGCTTATTCATGTCGTTTCTGACTAGTGACTAGATAGTAGCACGTTGTTTAGCCGTTGCCAGCCACAACCCTAAAATCAATAATAACTGCCCTTGTTGCAAGGTGAGGGGATAGTGGTCGACGAGTCCAATTACAGAAAGCATTAACAATGGAATCATAAATTTTAAGTGCGTAGTGCGTAGTGCGTAGTGCGTAGTTTGCTGCCACAAAAAGTAAAACAAAATACCAACACTAATTAGTCCGACTAACCCCGTTTCCACTATCCACAGTAAATAAATATTATGCACCGGCTGCACGAATCGCGTCACCGCCGCCACCGTTCCGAATTTTTCCAACTGGCCACTAAATTGATTTAAGCCAATGCCGAAAGCGGGGTTAGCCAAAAACATTCGGCCGGCAATTTTAACCAGTTCCACTCGTCGCTCAACCGAAGACGAGGGCAGCTTTGTCAGCGCCCAAACCATCACCATCCCGACACTTACCGTCAACAAAAGCCATTTTTTTCTTAGCACTTTACCAACCTGTTTGCTAGAGGTTGAAAAATAACCGATAAGAAAAACTCCCAAAACCAACGCCATCCAGGCAGAGACAGCCTGGGTAATAAACAAAGCTACAAGAGATAAGAAACAACTGACAACAATTGACATTTTTTGATAGGGTCTATTTTTCCTATGTAATCCGGTAGTCAACCAAAGCATCATCATCCCCACCGTCAGAAAACCCCCCAAAACATTAGGATGCGGCGTTGTCCCATAGGGAATAATTCTAAGGTTACCCAACCACTCACTTTTGGCCACAAAACTGGAAAAATCAAGCCTCGTTTCGCCCAATAACCAGTACCCGCCGACCGACCGTTGACTGACAAATTGGACCATGGCGACAACTGACTGAAAAAAAAGACTAACAGTTAGCGGCGTAACCACTAGCGCCGCTACTTTTCCTGTTAACCGCAATAGGTGAGACTTTAACCACCAAAAAAACAGACCCCATTGAACCAGTTTTAGCCACAACCAAATCGCCGCCATCGGTCGCTCACTGTCAACACTTCGCCACAATAAAATTACTGCAATTATTAATAGCCAGCCGTACTGTATTAGCCACAATTTAACCGTCGAAAAAATATGTTCCGTTACAGTAAACTGTCTTTTCCACCCAGCCACCAATTTCTTAGTCCTCGAAACTAGCCACAGCAGTAACAACATTAACACCGGAATATCGGATAGGTACAATTTGGGAATTAAGTAATCAACCAGTAACCCCCGCACATAAGCCTCTTTACTAATCCAATGATAGGAGAGATTTGTAGGGATCAAAAACACCGTCAACTGAAGCAATAATTTTTCCCATCTACTCACTCTATCATCTTAGCAGATTCGGTGTGTCAAACGTGGTAGAATCCGTAAGTTAGAGCCATGAATCAAGAATTAGAAGCCATCATCGCCGCTGCCAGGAACGAAATGGAGCCAACGGGAGATACCCCACAATGGCTCACTTACCTGATCCTCGTGGCCTACCAGGGTCCCCATTCCCGCTCACCAGAGGGAAACGGTTGGTTTTACTGGTCAATGTTAATTAAAAACTGGCCGGAACGAGCCATCCGCCTGTCTCCAAACGAAGCCGACCAAATCCTTAGCCACTTAAGACGTACTTAAGATAGGAACCGAATGACCTATGCCTTGTCAAACTTTTGCTTTGGCTACTCACCCCCATGCAAGGCAGTCACTGCTTTCCAAGCTTCCTCGCTCAGCTTCTGCCAAAAATCCAATTCTGCCTGATCCTTCTCGGTCAAGCTCCCACCGCTGACCTGCTTTACCAGGAGATATCCGTAGTTATTACCTGCGGTTATAGCCAACCTAGCAAGAACTTCAGCCGCTATTTCTGAAGACACCTCAATCACAGTTGGTTCTCCCTCGGCTCGAGTAAAAATTACCTGTACTGACATATACCCTTAACTAATTATTACTTAGTATTGCATTTTACGTCGTTCGGCTCGAACTTCCGATAATCTTTCGATTATACCAGATAAAGCAAAAAATTGTCCCAGGCGGTTAACTGCTGTACAATCAGCCTATGCATTCAAACTATCGTTTGACCCGGCTCGATTCCGGCCTCCGCCTCCTCACCGTCCCCATGCCCGGCTTGGATAGCCTCACCGTTTTGGCTATGGTCGGCGTCGGCAGCCGCTTCGAACCCGCCAAAGAGGCGGGCATTGCCCACTTTCTCGAGCATATGGTGTTTAAAGGTACTGTCAATTACCCGAGCGCTATGGCTTTATCGAGCGCTATCGACAGCGTCGGTGGCAGCTACAACGCCTTCACCGGCAAAGACTACACCGGCTATTACGTCAAAGTGGCTGCTAGTCACCTCGAACTGGCTCTGGACGTTATCTCCGACATGCTCTTGGTTCCCCAATTGAGGCCAGAAGATATAGAGCGAGAAAAAGGCGTCATTGTCGAGGAAATCAACATGTATGAAGACGAACCCCAAAGAAAAATCGCCGATGTTTATGATACTGTAGTTTATGGTAAGACTACTTTAGGTAGTGAAATCATCGGTTTCAAAACCACGGTTAACAGCTTAAAAAGTTCTCACCTCACCGACTTTCTCAATGCTTGGTACAACTTAGGCAACGTCGTCCTGGTTGTTGCGGGCTCTAGTCAAGTAGTCAGCCATCCAAATCTGGTTCAACGAGTTACCAAGTATTTTAGTAAAGGTCAACCCCGGTCAGGTCAAGGCCAGCGCCGTTTTGGTATCCCACCCCAAACCCAAACTCGAGTCAAACTCATCCACCGCCCTACCGAGCAAGCCCATTTTTACCTGGGAGTCCCGGGATTAACCCGCCAAGACAAATTGCGCTATGTCCAAACTGTGTTAGCTACGGTTCTGGGCGGCAATTCTAGCGCCCGGCTTTTTAATGAAATCCGCGAAAAGCGGGGTTTAGCCTATTATGCCTATGCCTCCTCAAGTTTCTACCAGGACACCGGCTCGCTCTATGCCTTTGAAGGCGTCGATCCCAAGCGTATCGATGACGCCATCAAAGTTACTCTGGAACAGTTTGCTAGCATTTCCGGTAAAGATCTAACCAAAAAAGAAGTCAACCGTGCCAAACAATACCTCACTGGCAAACTCACCCTTGACTGGGAAGACAGCCATGCGGTTGCCATTACCTATGCCAGAAAACTCGTTCTCGAAGATAAAATCGAGACCCCGGACGACATTCTGCGCCACCTCGATCAAGTTCAACCGGCAGGTATTCGCCGCTTAGCCAGGCAAATTTTCGTCCCTTCACGCTTAAACCTCGCCCTCATCGGCCCGTATAAGGAGGAGGGGAGGTTTCGGAAACTCGTCAGTCTAGGCAGTAGTTCGTAGAACGTAGGCAGTAGTATGAGCATAAATTCTTATAAAGACCTCAAAGTCTGGCAAAGATCTATGGAATTAGTTGAAGAAATTTATAAACTGACAGCGAAAATGCCCAAAAGTGAAACGTACGGCTTATCTATCCAGATGAGAAGAGCGGCTATTTCCATCCCCTCAAACATCGCTGAAGGTTATCGTCGCCAAAGCCAAGGTGCCTACCATCAGTTTCTTTTAATAGCTAACGGTTCGGCCGCAGAGTTAGAAACGCAACTAGAACTAGTCAAGCGCTTACCCCACACTTTCCACCTTGATACTACCAAAGCAAATGAGTTATTATTGGAAGTATTAAAAATGCTTAATGTTCTTATAAGAAAGGTACAAGGGAGAAAATAATTCCTACTGCCTACGAGCTACTCCCTACGAACTAACTGTGAACACCCAACATTCCGTTGTCCTCGTCAAGCCCGACGGCCTCCAACGCGGCTTGGTAGGCGAAATCATTTCCCGCTTCGAGAGAAAAGGCCTCAAATTGGTCGCCATCAAAATGATGAATTTAACCGACCAAATCTTGGACGAGTGGTACGCTCACCACCAAGGTAAGCCCTTCTTTCCCCGATTAAAATCATTCATGCAAGTCGCTCCCAACGTGGCCATGCTCTGGGAAGGCGTTGACTGTATCGACACTGTCCGCAAATTAACCGGCGTCACCAAGGGTAGGGAAGCCGAAGCCGGCAGTATCCGCGGCGACTTTTCCATGAGCCAGCAGCTAAATCTCATCCACGCCTCTGATTCAGCTGAAGCTGCTGTCAAAGAAGAGAAACTTATCTTTACCAGCGATGAAATCTTTGCCTACCAAAAAGACAGCGAGGTTTTCATTTATTCCGAGGAAGAAAGAAGTCAATAGGTTTTCCTGATCAGGTTTTTGTGGTTCAAGGATAATTAATCCATGAAACCAGTTACCCCCGAAAAATTAGCCCAATACGATTTAGGCCAATCATATGACCGTTTTGACCGTCAAATGATGGGTATTTGCCAAGCCCTTAATGGTTTAGGCATTGCCCATCCAGATGTTTTACAAGCGGCTCGTTACCTTATGCTTGCAGGCGATGACCAAGCGTCTATCCAATATCTCGAAATCCTAAGAAGAGGGGGTAGTAATACAGCCGCCGAAACTTTTGCAGCATCATTGCCCCAGCTAAATTTACTCAAACAAACTCACCCTCAATTGTTTACGACCAATCCCTAACTTTTGTATCAACCTAAGTGGTAAGGCGATACTAGCCCACATCGAACACATTTTGTACTAGAGTAATTTAGCTTGCTGTATAGCAAATAAGAATTAATTTTTCAGTGTCAAGGAAAGACTCAAATAATTTCACTTTAATATTATATAATATCTAACTCTGGCTTTCAGCCAGAGCGATGTTACAAGCTTTGCTTATAATAATGAAGTTATTATCGGCAGTCCGGCTCTGCCGAACAACGCCTAAAATTAAAGTTTGACATCGTCCAGAACGGTGTTAAGATACAGGCATGTTTAGCCGAATTGAAATTAAAGATCAGGGCGAAGAATCCCCTAAAACTGGAGAGGGTTCAAATCCGCCCCCATCCCAAAGTGGAGAATCGAAGCTTTCTCCCAAAGGCATCGCCGCCATTCAAGGTTTAGCAGAATCAGAAAAATCTGCCACTCCACCTCCAGCTCCTCCCTCCCCATAATCTAGCCCATCTTCCACACCCACCGTCTACGAAGAAAAGTATTAAAAGTCGGTAAGCGACATTTCTTTCATATTCTCCTTTAGTGTAAAATTATACCCAGTCCTCGTAGTTCAACGGACTCCACTTCGTCCGCCAGGAACGTCTGATATTCCCAGCTGGGGGACTACGAGGGGAAAGTAGAACGGGCCGCCGTAGCTCAACGGATAGAGCACAGGTTTCCTAAACCTGCGATGAAGGTTCAATTCCTTCCAGCGGCACAGAGATTGGAAAATTATTCTTGAGAACGACAACAAGCTAAAATAGACTAGACCCTCCTTGGAGAACAAGTCTCCTTTGGAGAACGGGGATTAGCGCAGTTGGTAGCGCGCACGGTTCGGGACCGTGAGGTCGGCAGTTCGAATCTGCCATCCCCGACACTTTTACCCCAGTACCAGACCAGTCAGACTGGTCGGTACGGGGTTTTGGACCACGTGGAGTATTCCCCACTGTGGCGGACTATACATCCAAGAAGCCCCGAGTCTAACTCGGGGAGTCCTCACCCAGCGCCCTCCTGAATTATTCCCAGAAGCTTTTGGTGGCTAGCTTTATCCAAACTGCCGACCACATCACTCGTTGTCGAACCCCACGGTTTACCACCCCAATCGGTCACCACTCCGCCATTTTGCTCCATCAAAAAACAGGCGGCGGCAAGATCCCACGGCTTTAATTGGGTTAGCACCATGCTGCCATATTTACCCAGCGCCGCATAGGTAAAAGAAAGGGAAGAGTAATTACTTACTAGCTCAAATCCTGCAGCAACTATATCAGACACCATTTGGGCGTAAGTTCTCCTTTTATCACTTAGCTGGTTTAGATCTACTTGCAAGTAACCAACATCGATACAGACAATCCCCTTAATCGTTGGTGTCAACTTTGGCTTAAGTAATCTCTCTTCTTCATACACCGCGCTTTTTACCCGAGTACTCCAATAGTAGGTTTTTCGGGCATAGTCAACCACCAGGGCAAACACCGGCCGCTGGTTCTCAAACAAGGCAATATTAGTGTTAAACCAGGGAATTCCATTGACCAAATTAAACGTGCCACAAATAGGATCCACCACCCACAAGCGGCCATCTCTCATTTTCTCTCGAGCACTCAATTCCTCCCCCAAGATTTTGTCAGTCGGATACGCCTGTAAAATTGTTTTAGAAATCAACTCCTCAATTCGCTTATCGATATCAGTCACCGGTGTGGTATCTGATTTACGATGTGACCGAGGTTTATAAGCTTCAGCCATCGAAAAAAACGTAGGTATCAGCGGTCGAAGTAAACTCAATTCATCGGAAAGGGGGCTCATGCGAAGGCGCTTTCCTGGAAAATATTTTTTTTAAACACCACACCAAAAATCCTGCCAGTAGCCACCAATATAACAAATTCCCCATAATTCCTAAACCAACAATCAGTAAGTCAGAAAACCCAGCAGGAAAAAACTCCATCGCCAGCATTAAAGGCCAAAGTAACATTATGGCAGTTACTACTACTACAGTAACACCAGAAGAAGTTTCAGAAACCTGTCCGAACGCCGCCAAACCCAAAAGGAGAAGTAAATATCCTAACCATAGAGAAAACAAGACGATCAATATAAAAACAAATAGTCTTTTCCAACTAAAGCTCAAAATTCCGCGCATTCATCTGATTGTACATTTTAACCAAAGGACTCTCAATAGTAGTCATCGGCAGTTATCAAAAGCTAAAAAGGATCATCCTTGCCAGGCAAAGATGATCCTTAAAGAACTTCCAAAACTTCCAATCCCGGATTGGGAAACTCAAGACAATCCGGGATTGGTAGCTGCAACTGTTCCTCGTAACTTGTATAGTTATTTCATGCTCACTTTACTGAATGAATCGCTCTGGGGCGATGAGGCTTTCTCGGCCATTGCCGTTCAAAAGCCGTTTGTCGACATGCTCGCCGTCGTCATCCGCGACACCGCCCCACCCCTGTTTTATCTGGTCGGTTTCATCTGGGTCAGGCTCTTTGGCCCCTCGGAAATCGCCCTCCGTTTACTCTCACTCCTCCTTATGCTCGGCGCCGCCATCTTCACCGGCCTCACTGTCTATCACCTTTCCAAAACCAAACTCTTAGCTCTAAGCTCACTGATCCTGGCTTTCTTCAGCCCCTTTCTCATCCCCTTTGCTTTTGAATGGCGCATGTACGCCCTCCTAACCTTCACTGTCATGGGCTCAATCTACTTTTTTGTCAGGCGCAAGTGGAAATCGTACATTCTCTTCGCCACCGCCGGCCTCTACACCCACCACTTTGCCCTCTTTACCTTAGCCGGGCAGGAGATTGCCTACGCCATCTTCGAAGTCAATTGGCGTCGAATTCTCAAATCAAAAGGCAACCTCATCAACAATCTCCTCCGAACTTTCTGGCCCTTCCTAGTTATCATCGGCTTGTATTCGTTCTGGTTATACCCCATGTATATTCAAATCACTCGCGTCAAAGGCGCCGGTTTTTGGCTCCAAGCTCCCTCATTAAGCCAAGTCATCAACCTCTTATGGCGCTTTGCTACCGGCGGCGTTCGGGAATCACTGCGTCTTGTTACCGCTGGCCTGGCCATCAGCTTACTTATTACCAAAGACTGGCTTAAAGCCGGCCGCCGCTGGCTCGAGCTAGTGATTATCGTCAGCTCGCCAGTGATTATGTCCGCCATCGTTTCCCACCTATTTACCCCCATCTTCTACGACCGCTATTTACTGTCAGTGGTTATGGGTATAATTATTCTTCTGGTAGCGGGAACTCGAAAAATATTTTGGCCGCTTGTAGCCGTTCTAGCCGGTCTGTACCTCACTCAAAGCTATCAAGCCTTTATTAACCCCCAAAAACGCCCCTTTCGCGATTTAGCGGCCTTTGTCAAACAGGAAATTAAGCCTGGAGACTATCTGGTCAATTACAACGGCCAAGCCCACCACTTGTGGGAGAGTAAGTACTACGGCCTAAACGCCCCCCTTTACACCGCCGGAAAAACTCTACCCCTCTATGTCGGCACCGCCTTGATGGAAACAGGTGACACCATTAGCCAACTACCCTCCAACGTCTCCCGCCTCGGCGTCATCACCAGTGAACCAATGGAAAACGTCATCTTACCTCAACCGTGGCAACTTCAGGAAGTCAAAGATTTCCACTCCTTACGCCTAATCTGGTACAGCTTCTCAAATCAGAGAAGGACAACTATTTCAGAGTAAAGAGTGGCACTACTTCAATATAATATTCAATAAAGGTTAATCGTCGTGGTGTAATTCTCATCCTATGATAAATCCAGAAAATATCGAGGCCATTAGGCACCAAACGCGAGCTGCTTTTTCAAATGCCCAGCCAGCCCAACTCGTTTATTTTCCAGAGGGTCTTCACACTCAAGAATCTCTGGATGGGGCTCAAAGACTCGCCGCCCTAATAACGAGCGAGCGGCGGCCCGACGTAACCGACTCAAATCTCTATATTGAATTTCCTCAATTTCCTCAAGCTGCCAACGAAGTAACCTCATCTGACTACCGGCTATTTCCTTATATCCTAGAGACCGCCTTAGGTCTGATTGGCTTTTTGAAAATAAGGAAGGAAGAAGCGATTGTTGACACCACTATTCAGGAAATACAGCACGCCATTGTCGCTAAAAAGACGGGAACGCTCAACGTTGTCTTAGGTGGCGACTTCATTGTCAATCCAGAAGGAGAAGTCGGTTTTGGTCCTTTTACGAAAATCAGTGGTACGTGTTCGCTACCTGAGTATCAAAGGATAAATGAAGCACCCGGAGAGAAAAGCTCTCCACTCGATAGAATTTGCGCTCAGATAGGCAAATAGCCTTAAAAAGGTCTCCTCGTAGCCGTTTCCGCCAGCCTACAAATCAGACAAGGGGGATAGAGAATTCTCATAGGCACCAACGTGTTCAGTTAGATATCTCCCCAAAACTTGCCGCATTGCCACTACGTTCGCCACCACTTGCTGGAACTCTAAGTAGGATTCTATTGCCTTTTCTACAGCTAAGGCCCCCAACACTGATCCGACAACGATGGGAATCCCGGTAACTGTAATCTCAATAGATTGCTCAAGAGTGAATTTGGAAGTAAAAGCAGCAATAATGGCAACTGTACCAGCGATCAGCAAAAAACCCAACTCGGCTTGGCTTTTGGTTGTATCCAGAAGTTCGTCTGCCCGAGTCGCCTCCCCACTCGTCCAGCCAGCTAACGCCACCATTCCGTCTGGAAAACCCTCGCCCATTGTAATAATTTGTTCTGGTGGGCCGGGTATTTTTGTTTCAATCACAATCAAAGTATATCACATCTGTCTAGCTAGGTCGTAGCAGTTTATAACCTGTTTTTTTACAATAGGGTGCTCTTAAAATTTAACTTCCAGGTCTCTCAACTGGCTTTTTAGTTGGCGGAAATTTTGATACACCACTCCCTGCATACCCACTGCCTCAGCTCCTTTTACATTTTCCTCCAAATCATCAACAAAAACACTTTCGTCTGGTTTAGACTGGGTTTGGCGGAGGGGATTGAGGTATGCTTCTTTGGAGGGTTTCATAAACCCTTCCTGAAACGACTTGAACACCCGTTCAAAATAGTCGTAGAGCCCTTTTTGTTGGTGGTAGCGATCGTGGAGAGCGATGGTATCGGTGAGAAGGTAAATCTTATAGCTTCGTTTCAACCTCTTAACCAATTCCAAAAGCGGCCAGTTGATATCTTTTGACACTTCTTGGTAGAAATCCCACCACTGGTGCCACAAACTCTCGCTAGAATCGTCCCGGTGTAATTTCTTGCTCACTTTGGCTAAAAATTCCCGGTCGGTTTCTTTTCCTACCAACAGGGGCCGGCGATTCTCCAGCCAAACCTTCCTCGCTTGAGGAAAGGAAAGGGAAAACTGCTGTCTGAGAAACTTTTCGTTGATATGTTTCGGATGGGTAATCACCACCCCTCCGAGATCAAAGAAGATGTTTTTAATCATCCGGAACCAAGCGAGCCCTCTTCCCAGATATTAACCCTTTCTTGTTGACCTGTTTCATCTTCAAAAATTACTCCTCCTCCCTCGTCAACAACCAACATCGCCTGTAGTCCCAACTGCAAGGCTTTTTTATACACATCGTCAGCGGTAATGGTATGATCATTGGCAATTTCCCTGAGAAAGTCAAGCAAATCAGGCGGTATAACCACTGTACCCTGAAATTGCGTTTCCCAAGGATATTCGCTACGTTTTGGCATAGTATATTGGTCTGTTACCAAAAAATTCCACTCCCGGATTGGAATACTCTTGACAAACCGGGATTGTAAAGGACTACTATTTCAAACTAATCGAATACAAATTAACCGGCGTGTCGTCGTTACTGCCTAAATTAGTCAAAATCACCAGCTTCGACCCGTCCGGCCAGGCATAAACAAAATCATCCACTCTAGGACCAGAGTACAACGTCAACCGGTTAGTCCCATCGTATTCCACTACTTCAAGACCGGCAGCGGTGTTGATGATCAGATGTCTGCTGGTCGGAAACCACTGGTAGTTATTAAGGTAGAGCGAGGAATAGTGCCGCTTAAAGCTAGCCACTGTTTCCTTACTGGTCTTTTCGGCTTGCAGTTTTCGATAAGCAGCCGGAGAAGCCGTCGGCGTTAAACCTAAATTAAGCGCTAACGATCGGGATAGCTCCGCCAAAAGTGTTTTAGCCGGCACCGTTCCCTCCGGTAGTTCCGCTGGTGGCGTTTGCTCACTACCAATCCTAAAGTTCCTATCTTCCTTCAAATCGTAAATATAAATTCCCCCAGGTTCCAGGCTCCTTTCTTCCGGCTGGGTATTGCTGGAGGGCAAAGCAGGAATCAGCTCCTCGGGAATAATTACTGCCTCCGTGGCCGTGTACATGAGTTTGGTTTCATCAGGCGAAAAATAGCTGTTTTTGGCCGAGGCAGTGGCCACTTTTTGCATTTCATCAGGCAGTAACAGCAATTTTTGCGTTTCCGCTAACGTCAATTCCTCCTCCCATTGTGACAAAATGAGGGGTAAACGGCTAGTCACATCAGCAGTCGTCGTCAAATCATTCAGTTCCGTCGCTGATATTAGTAAGTTATCATTTGATACAAATTGTAAGATAATTTGTCGGCTATCTGGTGACCAGAGAATCTCCGCCGTGGCTAATTCGAGACCAGTGACGCCGCGGGCAATTTGCCGGGCATTACTCCGAAAAGCCAGAGGGCTGGCAGCCAAATCTAAAATATATAAGCCATTCTGGGAGGAAACTGTTGCCTTGGTCATTACCAAAGCCAGTTTAGTCCCGTCAGGGCTGGGAGTGACGTTGACCGCCCCGGTAAAAGTTAAGGGCGTCAAACTTGGTACAGCCGGGAATAAAGTGGCGTTGGTCTGGGTCACCAGCTCGGCCTGGACGATCAAGTGTTTTTTCCAAGGGAAATAGCCATCCTTTTTAATTTCGACATCGTACTCACTTGGAGGCAGATTGAGAGTATCGTCAGTGGCTGTCGTCAACTTGCCATTAATAAACACTTGGGCTCCGGCCGGAAAAGAATTGGCTGCCAGTAAGCCGGTGCCTTGAATCCCTTGACGAGTCGGCCGGTATCCTTTACCCCAGCGAATGGCCACTATCGTTCCCAGGATAATGATGGCCAAGCTAATCAGGGGAATGAGCAATTTTTTAAACATAGCTATAGTTTTTATGAGTTACACTAGTTGCTATCATCTGCCATTACCAGCTGCTGATAACATATTATAATCCAGTTAGTGTCTTAGGGGAAGTCATTACAATTGACATATTGATTAATAGAAAAGAATATTTTGTCACATATTTAAAAGCATAGACTTTTACCGGGGCGTGCCGTACAATCACGGCAGATTAGAGATTACTATGCCCTTTGTCCTGATGAAATATCGGCACTTTGGGGGCATTGCCCGCTATCTAGATTTAAAAATAAGGCATAAAAGGCATAAGATGTATCTATGTTTGCCAAACGCTTAGGTATTGATCTAGGCACCGCCAATTCTCTGGTCTGGCTGGCGGGCAAGGGGATAGTCCTCAACGAGCCTACGGTAGTAGCGGTTTCCATCAGGGACAATCGAGTCGTTGCCGTCGGCCAAGAAGCCAAAGAAATGCTCGGCCGCACCCCCGACACCATTCGTGCCAGCCGCCCCATGCGCGATGGCGTCATCGCCGATTACGCCGTTACCGAAGCCATGCTCCGCTACTTTATCCAAAAAGTCATTGGCAAGGCCTTTCTCTTTAAACCAGAGGTAATGGTGTGCGTGCCCGCCAGTTGCACCCAGGTAGAACGTCGGGCAGCGCTCGACGCCACCCTTTCCGCCGGCGCCCGCCAGGCCTATTTAATCGACGAACCCCTGGCTGCGGCCATCGGCGCCGGCATTCCCATCGCCGAAGCCTCTGGCAATATGATTCTTGACGTCGGAGGCGGCGCCGCCGAGGCGGCCGTCATTTCTTTGGGCGGAGTCGTGGTCAGTAAAGGGGTTAGAGTCGGCGGCAACAAAATTGACGAAGCCATTGCCGACTATACTCGTCGCAAGCACAATCTTATAATCGGAGATCAGTCTGCCGAAACAGTTAAATTAAAAATCGGCACCGCCACGCTTCTTGCCAAAGAGGAATCTCTTACCGTCCGTGGCCGTGATTCCGCTAGCGGCCTCCCGCGCGAAATCACCGTTTCCTCAACCGAAATCACTCACGCTATCAGCCGGCCGCTTTCCCAAATCGTCGGCGTCGTTAAAAGCGTTTTGGAGGAAGTGCCACCGGAACTGTCAAGCGACATCATTGACAAAGGCATTGTCTTAAGCGGCGGTACCAGTTTATTGCGTAATTTCGACCACCTGCTCACCGAAGCCGTCGGCGTCCCTTGTCATGTTGCCGAAGAACCGCTTTTATGCGTAGTCAAAGGCACGGGCATTGCCTTAGACAATCTTCACGTTTATAAACGGGCTTTGACTTATCAGCGTTAAAACTATAAGACTATTATCTATCGAATCATCTCCGCCTGGATTAGTGGTATAGCAAAAAAACAGTCAAAATTTTAACAAAAGACAAATAAAATAGAGAATATTACTATAAGAGCTAAAATAAGGTTATTTATTGTACTAATAAGTTCTAAAAAAAGATTGATATTAGAAGTAAAGTATTAAGAGTAATAAAATTATTCATTGACTTCGAACATTGGTGAGTTTATAGTAAAAATTAATAACCCAGAAAATTAAAATATAGCTGGTTATTAGTCGATTACCTAAAAATAGCGGATCTCGGGTAAAAACATGTTATAAGTTTAACAAGAAAAGAGTCACTTTCGGGTTAAATTAGCATAATCAATATGGCCAACTCATCAAAATTTATCCTTTTCAAAACTAATGAAGTAACTTTCGCTTTTAATTCGGTAAGCTGATTACCACTTAATGTAGGAAGAATGCATAAAAAAGAGCTTAATAAAGCAACAATATTAAAAGTAGGCATTACTAGCAGTTATAAAGATGAACTGATAAGATTTTTAACTCTTAGCCTGGAACAGAAACAGGCCTCAAAACCAATTTTTATCACTACTCCCAATTCTGAACAGCTAGTCCAAGCCACTACCAATGATACCTTTAGACTAACTTTGAATAGATCAACCATTGCCCTTCCAGATGGGATTGGTATAGTTATAGCCTCTAAATTGTTACATCGAGCCGGTAAGCTTCAGAGTTACCTCAAGAAGCGCCTCACTGGCCGGGAAATGATGATTAGCCTTTGTCAACTGGCCGCTTCTAGGAAAAAAAGGGTTTTTTTGCTGGGTGGCCGACCGGGAGTGGCCGCTGCTGCAGCCGACCAGCTAACCAGCCGTTTTAATGGATTAAAAGTCGCTTCGTGGCCGGGAGTCAAAGATATCACCAAAGAATCGTCAGTCGAACTCGCGCAAACTTTAGGCCGCATTGAAAGTCACCGCAGTGATATTTTATTTGTCGCTTACGGCGCGCCGCGGCAGGAACTATGGGTGGCCAAAAACCTCACCGACCTTCAAAAAATCGGCGTCAAAATTATCATGGTAGTTGGTGGCGCTTTTGACATCATCGCCGGCAAACTTCCAACCGCACCCAAAGGTATACAGTCCTCCGGATTAGAATGGCTTTGGCGCCTCATCTTCGAACCCTGGCGTTTCAAGCGCCAACTCCGCCTGGTCAAGTTCTGGTGGCTCATTTTTAAACAGCTGCTCCATCGTAATAATTTGGTAAGCCCCAGAGGACCAAGATGAACACCAATTTTCCTTCCAAACTTTCACCCTGGCCTGTTAGCGGCCCGGAATCAGAAGAAATGCCGCTCGACGGCAGGGCCGCGGTTTTTGACTTACCCGACCTAATGGAAATTTTGCTGGAGGTTAACAGAGAAGGCATTCCTCTAGCTGAAACTAACCTGGGGCTTATCTTTACCTTAAGTCTTTATAGAGAACAACTAAGTTCAGCCAAGCCATCTTGAAGGAACCGTTTCTGGTGGGTTATTCGAGCCACGTTAGACGTGGCAGATCATTACGCTAGTAACATCGGCTCCGCCTTGGCGGAACGTAGATATACTTCTCGCCCGCCATGGGCGGGCGAATACCACGGGTATCAGCCCGTGGAAGTTTATTCCCAATGCCTAAGAAGCCGATCTATAAGCTGACTCGCTTCTGGCCCAACCATTGCCTTCAGCGTCGGAAGAAATGCTTCTGGCACCAACCTAAGATAACTGGAGATAAATGTGGCCATATCTCCCTGGGATAACTCATCTCCAAACAAAAGGGGAGCCAGAGCAATAGTCGCCCTTTCTGCATCAGTTCGTCCGCCAAGTGGATTGTACCGGCCTCTGCCAATAACTCCATTTTCAGTAGAACTTAGGTTAATAGTGATACCAGCACCTTTGTCGGTAAGCTTAGGATCCAATAACCCATGCATATTGGCTTCATGGTTCGCCAGTTCCACAGCCATCGCGAGAGCTATTTGAGGGTCAACCCCATTAGCCTTAGCCCACTGCAGTACTTGCCGTAAATAGACAGGAATATCAAATTGTTCCGGATCAGTAATTTCTTGCCGCCAGCTAAATTCTGATGGCGTCTCACTCATAAGGGCAGATTATATCATCTTAATACCAAATAGGGTCAGTCGGACGCCAACTCCGCCTGGTCAAGTTCTGGTGGCTGGTTATTAACAGTGTTGTAGCAAATAAAAAAACAGCCTAATCTAGAAACTACACGAAACCTTGACTTATAGGTTAAAATGTCCCTAGGATATCAATTATAAAGGGAGTGTCTTATGCCAATTCCGGCTGAGATAAAAGTAATCAGGAACTTGGTGACCACGTTAGACTATTTAACCGATGAAGGAGAAATTGTTGTTCCCCAAGGTTTAATTAAGGCAATTAAAGTTTATCCATACTTGGTCGGAGATGATGGCACTGGTCCAGTTGCCCGTGAGGCCGATTTTCTACTTAATCGTCAAGCCCCAGAACCACTGTCGGCTGATCAGGTTATAGAAATTCCTGATGAAATCCATAGGTTGTTGGTGGTTTGTGGTGGGGGAGTGGGAGAACAGCAAATGGAACCACTACGACAATGGTTTGACAGCTTGATACAAGCAGAAGCAAGCCAAACAACATCCTGATCCATTAGGCCTTGCCCTCATCCATCAGTAAAGAAGTTAGACCTTTCACCCTCCCAGTGGTGCCTGCTTCTACCTAAGCACTTTGATTATTGTGGTAAACTGGCACCCAAAGGCAGGCAATTTGTTCCTATGACCGATCGTTGGCAAAATCAGACAGACTTGTTTGCCGGGTGTGCGGAAAATGATTTTCTGGAAGCTGCGGCCAGTTTTAAGCCCGAAATGAGACCTGAAGAGTACCGGGTCTTACGGGGCGCGGCTACCCTGGCGCTACCGCTGATTAAAGGAATCGGCGTTCTTAATTTGGCAGGTTTATCTGATGGGGATATTCGTCGTTTCTATGGTGGTCCTCATGGTTTAGGCGGAGGCCGGTTAGGTCAAGTCGATAAAATTCTTGAAAGAATGGTACAGCTGCGAGGTCTTGATAAAGAGCGGCCTAAACCTTTTTAGGCTTGAAACCATAGTAGAAACTGCTAGCATAAAAGCATGCGCACCCTGCTCGGACTGGTGCTATTCTTCGGCTCACTCATTATCTCCTTTAGCGCCTATTCGCTTGGTTTAAAGAACAAACAGTGCGATTGTGGCTGTTGCCCTGGTCTTACCGGCGTCCCCAATGTCCCCATGCTCTACTACAATCAGGCTAACCTCAAACCCCCGCCTATTGACCTCGAATACTGCGCTATCATCGGCTGTTCCTCGCCTCGCATTCCCATCTACATCGACATCTACGGCCTGGGCGCCTTCTTTTTCCTCATCGGCCTCTACTTCTTAACCAAAGGCCCCAAATCGAGCCTGATGTGATTCAAAGCTACCACTCATCAGTCCCACTTTACTCAACGGCTAGAGTAAAAAGAGTATAATTATCTTATGAACGGTGAGAGTGATTCAGCCGAACAATGCGGTCAGGTGATATGGCGCTTTAAGCATCCAGCGGGTTACTACGGTGGTTTAGAGCAAATTGAAGACAACTCTTCATTCCGCCACTATGCGTGGTTATATTGGTTTTGTAGAGACCTAGCCATTACTGTAGGACCGCATCCCGAAGCCAGTCAAAGACACATTATCGAAAACAGCCGTAAACTAGTAGAAAAAGGCATTATTACTCCCGATCAACTTAGTTATTTGTATGAACAATTTGACTTCAATCCAGATGACTATCAGCCCCCTTTATGGGGGAAACCAGACGTAACTTAATCTGAGAAGACCAAAAAAGATTCAGAGACGAACATACAAAATATTCCTAGGAACGTCTGACGTCCCTAGCCGACTTTTTGGTCTTCGGGGTTAATGCCAAGAAGCCACAACACCGATTCCTTTTTATAGCGCCTGTCTCCCCGGGAATTTATTCGGATGGCCGGCAGCTTCCCTCGTTTCCCCCAACGCTTGATGGTCAAAGGCGATACCCGCAGCAAATCCGCCACTTCTCTCACCGTCAACAAATCTGGCAAATTTCCCAAATCTACTCTCTTACCACTTATAACAGCATTTGAGGCAGTTTCAGCCATTCATACCTCCTTTGATTGAGAAATAAATAATTTCAAACTAATCACACTGTAACAAAATAAATTTTAGTAAGTCAATGAGCAAATTTATCACAAGACAGCTGAATACCCTAAGGAGCTTGTCTAAAGGGCTGAATACCCAGTTGCAACTGGCCCTGCGCCGTGTTACAAAAATCCCAGTGAAAACTAAAAAACATTTCTACTTGGCCATCACCGGCACCATGGGGGCAGGCAAGACCACCGTCGCCAAACTCTTGGCCAAAAAGCTCAAATTCCACCTGATCGAAGAAAACTTCGGCGAAAACGCCTTTTTAGCCCGCTTTTACCAGAACATGAAGCGTTGGGCTTTCCACTCTCAAACCTTCTTTCTCATGGAAAAAATCGCCCAAACCTTGTCTACCCACAATCTCCTTACTAATAAAAACATCATTCAAGACGTCCCCATCTATCAGGACGTCTTTTCTTACGCCAAAGCCCAACACATCATGGCCAATATGGACGACGCCGAATGGCGTTTATACCAAAAAATCTATCGCTCCTTTGAGCCCAATCTGCCCCGACCCAACTACCTTATCTACATTAAAACCTCTCTCGAGTCGGTCAAAGCCCGCATCGGCTCCCGCGGCCGTGAGTTTGAACGCCGCATTCCCGACGGCTATCTAGAACTCCTAGAGATGCTCAACGAAGCCTGGATGAAAAAGGAGGCCAACGGCATCAAAGTTATAACCGTGGAAACAGATAACCTTAATCTAATCAAAAGCTCCCGCGACCGGGAGGTTTTTATCAAAAAAATCATTCACAGCCTAAAACTTTAGCCAAAACTAATCGAGTCGACAGGTGTGTTAAAATTGGCCTCAACAATCACTATACGTTAAGGAGGGAAGTATGCCAGGAAGATACGAGAAGGCTTGGGAAATGTGGAAACAGGGAGCGGGCCCAGGTTGGCTACCTCGGGAATTACGCCTATTTATGGGAGTGATGTTAATTAACGAAGGAGATATAGACACCATTTTACAACAAGCGCTTTCAGACCAAGAACAGATTAATCAAGAAATAATAGCAATAATGGCTCTTCCCGAGGAGCAAATTATGCCTGGATTACAAAGATTATTTGAACAATTAAGCGGTCAGTCAACAGAGGAAGTTTTAAGAACAGTCGCCATAAAACTTGATCAACAATTTTAAGCATCCTTATTAGTGCTATAATTTGATTCGATAGAATAAATCAACGACTAGAGAAGTATATGGATAATTTATTTGAAAAATTGGGCAGGATTTTAAATCCAACATCCCCTCAAGAATCAAGACCTCCGACCCAGGTAGGTAACGTGCGTTGGGATTTTAGGGGAAATTACCCTGGTGCATATGGAGCAGGACTAGTAACAGGATTAGATCAAATACGTCCATTGCTCGGTGATAAGGTATTAGCGTCTCAGGCTACGAGATCACTTTGGTTTTTTTGTAGGGACGCGGCAGTAGCAGCCTCAAACCCAAATGCTCCCGAGCGAAGGAGTGTTCTTAATTCGGGAAATCAACTGGTTGAAAGTGGCTATATAACACCGGAACAACTCAATTATATTTATGACCAATTTGGCCTTGATACAAATAATCTCCCACCACAGTTAAACCAGTCAAAATAAACCAACTCTCCAAAGGACCATTATTATAAAAATGGTCCTTAAGCGATCTCAGAAGTTAGACTTCGAAGATATCAGCCTAACGGAAATTACTCTTGGGGTGAACCATCTGCTTCTACCGAGGGTTGTTGTTCGGTTTCGTCAGTTATTGGAGCTAATCCTACGATTTCCGGCCTAACAGATTTAGGATCATTCACACCTGTTCTCAGTATAAAACCACCCCGTTCAAAATAAACATGTTTCAAATTATCAGGACTACTGGGCACACTCCTCCTTTCTTTCCTTTTAGGGAAGCTACTTTATTACCCCCATTAATCTCTATGTCAATCGCCATTATTTGGGCAATTTTAATTCCACCCTTCAAAGATCTCAGGGTCTCGCATTATTGCTAAACTTATTTGAGTTCGACTTGAGCGCCTGTCCCAGAACCAAAAATCCTGGCTATCGACAGAATGCCTATTCGGCCGTTTTCGATGCCAAGTTTTGGTGCGGGACCTCCGCTTGGTGGAATTACTTCAATTCCACCTGCGCTTCCCAGAACCTTTTCTCGAATTTTTGCTAACTGCGTACTCCGCCGTATCAAAAATCGGGAAAAGGTACGGGACTGCTCACGTCTCACTTTAGTTCGACTTGAGCGCCGGCTTCTTCCAACTTTTTCTTAGCCGCTTGAGCATCATCCTTCTTAAGGTTTTCAGCGACTGTCTTGGGAGCGGCTTCCACCAAGTCTTTGGCTTCTTTAAGGCCCAAATCCGGTTTTATTTCCCTAACTGCCTTGATGACGCCAATTTTATTAGCGCCTGCAGAGGTCAACACCACATCAAATTCGCTCTTTTCCTCAACTGCCGGTAGCGCCGCCGCTTGAGCCGCCGGTGACGCGGCTACTGCCATGGGGCTAGCTGCCGACACCCCAAACTTATCTTCTAAAGCTTTAACGAGTTCAGCCAACTCCAACACCGACAATTTCTCAATTTCCTCAATAATTTTAGTCAGTTTGACGCCGGCCTTAATCGCTTTTTCAGGTTGTTTCTTGGTCTTGCCCTCCGTAACCCTTCGGTCTGAGACCTCAGGATCGAAGACTTCAGCGGAGGAGGGTTCTTGGTCCTTTTGTTCTTCAGTTGCTTTTGCTTTGTCTGCCATACTATTCACCCCCTTTAATAGATCGTAGGCAGTAGATAGTAGTTCTTAGCTTAAATCTTCTACTCCCTACGCACTACTTACTACTGCCTGTTTTTTTTGGTATGCCTTGAGCACCTGTACCAGCCCCCGCATCGTTCCCGACAACACATTTACCAAGCCGGTTGTTGGCGCTTTTAGTTGGCCGATAAGTTTGGCTACTAATTCCTCAAAGCCGGGGAGACTGGCCAGTTGCTTGAGTTGCTCTACCGTCAGTACCGCCCCCTCCATAAGTCCCAGCTTCAGCGCCGGTTTCTCCTCATGCTCTTGGCTAAAGCTGACTAGCTCCTTAAGCGCCGACACTTCATCTTTGAGACCAATCAGTAGCGCCGTCGGTCCGTCAAGAACTTGCTTCAACTCATTTGGTAGATCGCCCGAAAACTGGTCAGCGGCGGCCAACTTAATCAAATTGTTCTTGGCCACGGTAAACTCGCCACCCTTGTCCACCACTGCCTGGCGAAGCTTTCTCTGGTCAGCCACACTCAAGCCGGAATAATCAGCCAAAACCACGCTTTTTGCCAGGGAAAATTTATCTTTAAGACGGGCAAGCTGGTCAATATTTTTTTGGCTGGGCATAAAAATTCAAAGTTAATAATTGTTTCAAGTATAAAAAAGCTTCTCAAGGAGAAGCTCATACTGCTCGCTATGTGCTACGAGCTATCAGCTAATTTCTTTCTCCTCGGCGCGATTTACCTGCAAGTTCTTTTGATCAAAATTCTGCTTTGCAGAACACGCTGTCTTCGGACTGACTGATTGTACTAAAAGAAACGCAGTTACGCAACTGCTGTTGGTGAAGATTGACAAGCACCATTTTTGTACTACTTTTTTAAGGATGAGTCAGTGTCACTGTCGCTGGAGAAGGGTCAATTCTTGACCCTGATGACTTAATTTTCTCTTTAATCAACCACCCTGCTAGCCCGGTGGTACTGACCGCAAAAAACAGTGCCAGGTAAAACCAAATGGTTGGGGAGGCTTCGGTTGCTCCCAATACTTTTTCGGTTAGGTTAGCCTCACCCGCTTGGCCGGAATCGGGCAAAGGCGACAAAATGTCCTTCGATTTCGGCGGCTTGGTCGGCTTGGGCTTGGGCTTAGTTTGACCGGGAGCAGTTCCGGTGCCGGGTTTTATGGTCGGAGTCGGCGACGGCGACGGCGAGGGGCTAGGCGAGGGGGTCGGTGATGGCCCGGGGCCGGAGTCAGTTACTACCGTTATGGTCGTGGCACTGACGGCACTGAGAAGATCTTGCCCACCCCTGGCAACCACGTTGGTATCAGTCGTTGAACCGGGCGTATATATAAATGAGAGGGGGGTACCCGAGGAAATAGACCCTCCCCGGATCAGCAAAGTGGCAATGGTGGCTGCCTCCGTTTGATAGCTGCCGTAGGGTTCTGCCAGGGAAAAGGTAGCTCGCCCCGTTTGATTATCGATAATAGTCGCCGGCCGGTCCGCAAAGACTCCGTTAGAGTCCACTCGGCTAATAGTTAAGTAGCTGGGATTATAGGAGAGGATTACATCCACCCCGACCACCTCCGCCCCTTCCGGGTCAAGCGTCAAACTCAAAGTCTGCTCACTGCCTGCGGTCACAGATAACGTCGGGGGCGACAGCCGCAAACTCGCCGCCTCAGCCTGAACTGATATCGAAAGGAACCAAGTAAAGCCGATGAATACGAGGAGCAGTCGAATAATCAAAGTTTTCATTATTTTCTACTCCCTACTGCCTACGTCCTACTTACTCGTCTGTGGCGAAATAATTCTGGATTAGGATCCAATGATCCGCCGAGTTAACAATGCCGTCACGGTTGTAGTCCGCCGTCCCCGCGCCAAACCACGCCTCATACATCAGGGCCAAATCAATCGTATTAATCATGCCATCGTCATTAAGGTCCCCGGCCTTTAAAGCTCCTAAATTCACTTGATTGACACCCGGTTGTACAGTCAGACTAAAAGCCTTACGTAAGAACCCACTCACTTTAAAGTAAAAATTCTTAAGTATATTAATAAAACCGTTATCCAGGCGGGTTACCGGACTAATGCCATTAACATTAGTAGTCACCTCTGCCGACCAGGTTGACGCTTGGTCAGTCAACGCACCGGTCACTATATGTCCGGAAATCGTACTCTCCGACGGCGTCGTTAACGTCAAGGTTAGGTCTGCCGGTTCGACTGCTGTTAGCAGTAGTGGTTCGGGTAGAGCCAAAATATCCTGCCCGGAAGCTGCGGCAATGGCATTCGAATCAGCCTTAGAACCGGCCGTATAATCAAAAGCCAATTGCATCTCTCCCTCTGTTTTCGGAGTAAAGATTAAATTCGCCAGAGTTCCCGCCCCGCTAAAAGGACTGCCCACGTTGGTTACTTGAGAAAAGCGAATTACCCCATTGCCATTATTAATCTCGGCCAACGGTGTTACCGGAAATAAATGATTATCCTCAATTCTTTCTGCTGTCAATTTGCGCGGGTCAAACATTACCACCACATCCACTCCGGTCACCGCCGTTTCAGTGGAGAAATCCACCGCTATCTTAATTTCACTATCGACCACCACTAAAGGATTGACTGGACGAAAACTTAACCTAGCCGTCAATTCACCGCTAGGCGTCGGGGAAGGCGTTGGCGTCAATGTTGGCGTTGGTAGTGGTGAAGGCGAAGCAGAGGGTAAAGGGCTGGCAATCGGCGTGGCAGTCGGCTCGGGACTTATTATCGGCGTCGGGCTTGGTTCAACCGTGGGTGTGGGTGACGGCTGACTGGTTGGCGTCGGCGAAGGCGCAGGCGATGGACTCGGTTCCAGCGTTGGCGTCGGTAGGGGAGTCGGTTCACTCGAGGGCAGTGGCGACGGTATCAGCTCCGCGACCGTCAAAGTTGCATCCGAGCTAGTGGCCGGTATGACGGTGGCATCAGTTTGGGTCAGGGTGACATTGGTTAGGGCCAGCGGGCTGGTACCAGTTGCCGCAGTCGAAAAGGTCAGGTTAACTAAAATTCCCGTTCCCGTCGGTCCCTGGTTACTGCCAAAACTTACCGCCCCCACCGTCACTTGACCGCTTAAGTTATCAATTATCGGCGTTAACGGCACCACCGATCGACTGGTTGACCCCAAGAAACCGCCGTCATTGACTCCGGTCACTTGAAGTATTGTCGGATCAAACCTCAAATCAAACTGGTACGCTCCCAGGCCTATTTCGGTCGTGGCCTCAATGGTTACCGTTGCCGAATCACCGACAAAGACGTTTTGGCTGGCAGGGGTCACCGCCACCGTGGTCGCCGTTTGTGCCCGGCCCGGCAGTCTGACCAAAACGATCATCCCGGTTAAGCCGGTGAAGACTAGCCATTTGAGGATCTTTTTTAAGGACATGTTCCTCCCCAGCCGTTGGCAATATTTTGAATGTCGACCACGTCAATATCGTTGTCGGCATCCAAGTCAAATTGGCCATCATAACCATTCGTTCCCGGCGCCTGATTCCAGGCGGAAGCGACGAGCATCACATCGACCACATCCACTCTGCCATCGGCAGTCAAATCAAAATTGAGTGCACAGGGTGGCAAACTTACCGCCGTGCCCGATATCCCGGCCAGGACATCGGTCTCCGCACCCACTGCTGCCACTTGAGTAGCGCTATCGCTCGCAATCAAAGTTTCCAAACTGAAACTTGCCCGGCCCACACCGGCCTCTTTAGCGCGCAAATGTAGCCGGGCCAGTCGAAACGGCCTATCAGTCGGCGGCAGTTGACAACCCGCCTCATCAGTACAATTGACCCCAACTACGATAAAGGAAGAATTCAAAGTGGCCGAACTCGTCGCCGGGCAGGGAGGAGTCAAACCGCCACTGCAGTTAGGCAATATCAAGGTGTGATAATCACCCAGGGTAAACGGCGTTGGCGAAGTCACCTCAAAAAGTGTTTCATCAAACGTCAACTGCACTTGGGCAGCCGCTACTTGTTGTCCATTCGGATGGGCCACCACATCGATACTAAATTCCTCCAAAGGGCCAACCGTCGGTTGTGAGGGAATCAAAGATAAAATTACTTGTGCCGAATCAGCGGCAGACAAGACATCGCCTAATTGAGCTTGGGCGATTAACCACTTACCCAAACTGATGACCAGAAATAAAAAGATACCGATACCCAACCCTAGAGGTAATCGGAGAGGAGCAAGCGCTAATCGTTCAGATTGAAGGCGACTTAATTCCACTCTCATCCACCTAAAGTTACGCCTCCGGTTGCGGTCAGCCTAAACTAAATTGAAGCTCCATTATAGAAACTTATCCCAATAAGTCCAGTAACAAAATAGAAAAATTAACTCGTTTGGTAAGCCATTCGAGTATCACTTCAATTCTTTATGGCGATAAACTCTGAAACATCCACCTTTACTCCGGGTGACATCGTCGCCGACAAAACCAATTTGCTAATTTTACGCGCGTTAACAGCCTTAATTAGCGCCGTCACATTATCTACTAGTTCTCCCTCTTTCATCGCCACTGACCCCACCACTGTATGCATGAGAGGAGCTTTCTTTTCTGTTCGCACCATTAATTTCCCCCCCTCCAATTCCTTTTTCTTCTCTTCCGGTTTGGCCGTCACCGTGCCGTTCTTCGGGTTAGGCATTAACCCTCTAGGCCCCAGAATTTTGGCTAGCTTGGCGATTTTGGGCATCATTTCCGGGGAGGCTACTAAAATATCAAAATCAAGCTTCCCTTTTTCCACCTCGTCTAATAGCGTCTCACTGGCGATTGCCACCTTGATCTTCTTACCCGTCGGGTGGGTGAAGGCTATTTCTGTCTGTAGCTTATTATCTGTCAAAACCACATCTGCCCTAATGCTGCCGCCAAACTTGGCGTAAGTTGTCTTTTTTACCAGCGCCACCGCCTCCGCTAAAGGATAGGTTTTTGTCCGGTCAACCATACCCCGTAAGTGTTGGTAGCGCTTCGATCGGACTTTCTTCCGTCTAGGCTTTTTGGCTGCTTCGGCCGTTTCGGCCTCCACTGCCTCGACCACTTTTTTGCTCGGTCGCTTCTCGTCAGCGGCTTCCGTCGTCAAATCAATGGTAGTAATTCGGTGCTGGCCCACAATCGCTCCTAAAGTCGCTCAAATTAAAAATTAAAAGTTAAAAACCAAAAATTAATTTTGAATTTTGCATTTTACACTTTAAATTACCTTTACCCCCATACTTTTTGCAGTTCCCGCCACTGTCCTCATCGCCGACTCCAAGTTGGTAGTATTGAGGTCATTAAGTTTTTGGGCCGCAATCGTCTTAATTTGCTCTTTCGTTATCGTCCCCACTATTTCCGCCGGTGGCTTGCCGCTGCCCTTCTTAAGTTTGAGCGTCTGCTTAATTAACTCCGAAACCGGTGGCAATTTAGTCACAAAGGTAAAGGTACGGTCTTCGTAGATGGTAATTTCCGCCGGAATTACCTGACCCCGCTTATCTTTAGTCGCCTCGTTATAGGCGTTACAAAATTCCATAATGTTAACACCGTGCTGTCCAAGCGCCGGCCCTACCGGCGGTGCCGGATTAGCCGCCCCGGCCGGCAGATTAAGTTTCAACACGATTTTTATCTTTTTAGCCATACGTTTTGAGAAAATAATGAATAGAAAGTAGGAAATAATGTCTACTATTCATTACTCCTTATTTTCTACTCATTACTCATTCTGTTGGGAACGAGAGAATTGGCTTATTGTATCACAGCGGGAACAACCATCGCCACCAGGACTGAAACCAATTCTGCCACCAAGGTTTTTGACCATCCTCTGGACCTGACCGGGCCGTTAATTTAAGATTCCGGGAGGCCAACAGATTGACTTC
>Ga0155827_17_pt26 | contig 47565 bp, 49 predicted proteins | sample RifCSPlowO2_01_FD_107481 | JGI IMG/M metagenome (GOLD analysis project Ga0155827, IMG submission 107481) | Microgenomates group bacterium RIFCSPLOWO2_01_FULL_46_13 | reverse complement strand
GGCGCTTTTTTCGTACCAAATCGGCAATTTTAGCCACCAACCGGGCTTTATTTATTTGGTAAGGCAATTCCCTCACCACAATCTGATAGCGGCCACCGCTGCCCTCTTCTATGGCTGCCTTGGCCCGTTGTAAAATTTTGCCTTTGCCGTTAAGGTACATTTCCCGAATTGACTGCCAGTCATACATGACGGCTCCGGTGGGAAAGTCCGGCCCGTGAATATGGTTTAAAAGTTCGTCAACCGTGGCGTCAAACTCAAAGTTGCCCGTCAGTTTTTTCGCTTCGGCCATGGCTAGATCTAATTCAATTTTTTCTAGCCCGCTTTCTCCTCTCGTTACTGTTCGGGCTGAAGCGATCAGAGTCGAGATGGCGTCGATCACCTCATTTAAGTTGTGTGGAGGAATTTTAGTGGCCATTCCCACCGCAATCCCTTCGCTCCCCATCAGTAATAAGTTAGGTAAATTTGCCGGTAACACCGTCGGTTCCCGTTCGCTACCGTCAAAGTTATCAATAAAATCCACAGTCTCTTTATCAATGTCCGCTAACAGTTCATCAGTGATTTTGGCTAGCCTAGCTTCCGTATAGCGCATTGCTGCCGGCGCGTCGCCGTCGACAGAGCCAAAGTTTCCTTGTCCATCCACCAAGGGATAGCGCATGGAGAAGTATTGGGCTAACCGGACCAGGGCGTCATAGACAGCCATGTCGCCATGGGGGTGGTACTTGCCAAGCACTTCTCCTACAATTCTGGCGCATTTTTTGTAGGCGGAGCCGTGAGTTAAACCCAAGCCCTTCATGGCAAAAAGGATGCGCCGATGAACCGGCTTCAAGCCGTCACGCACATCAGGCAAGGCCCGCGCCACGATCACGCTCATGGCGTAGTCAAGATACGACCTCTCCATTTCTTGTGCCAAAGACACGGCCTTGACTAAACCAAAGTCTGTTTTCGCCACCGCCTCGCCAGCCGGGGTTTCAGCTGTGGTCAATTCTGTCTCTCTTGCGAAAGTCTCATCCTTCATAAGGTTGGGAAAATTTATCGTCCTAAAGTATACCGTTTACGCGCCTGGCTAAGTATCTTTTCCGCTTCTTCTTCACTCCTCCAGTCTTTCAGTTTTACCCATTTCCCCGCCTCTAGGTCTTTATAGTGTTCGAAAAAGTGACGAATTTGGGTTTTATTGCCCGGCGGCACATCATCAAGCGACCGCCAAGCCCCGCAGATAAAGTCAACTTTAGATAGCGGTACCGCCACAATTTTATGATCAATGCCTTCCTCGTCCTCCATTTCCAAAAGCCCTATGACTTGACAATTAATTACCACTTTGGGTACCAGCGGTTGAGAGGTAAACACAATCGCATCTAAAGCGTCACCATCCTCACCCAAAGTTTCTTGGATAGAGCCGTAATTTACCGGATATTTCATGGCTGTGGGTAATAAGCGGTCGACGACCAAGTCGTTGGTGGCTTCATCCACCTCATACTTGACACTCGATCCTTCCGGAATTTCGATGAGCACTTTTATCGCGTCCATATTCCTCCAATTTTTTAATTTTATCTACCCTCTGGCCTGTTCCTTTGAGCTTTAGCGAAGCTGGCAGCCTAGGCTAAGCAGGAAACTTTAAATTTTGCTTGCCCTGAGCCCTGCCAAAGGGACTTTTGAATTAAATTAGACATCTAGTTTTGCCAGCTTCGCGTGAGTTTGGATAAACCGTCGTCGGGGTGGCACCTCTTCTCCCATGAGCGTCGTAAACACCTGGTCGGCGCGGGCAGCATCATCGACCGTCACCCGTTTTAAAATTCTCGATTTGGGATTCATCGTCGTTTCCCACAGTTGTGACGGGTTCATCTCTCCCAAGCCCTTATAGCGCTGAATATGAATAGCGTTGGTAGCCGCACCCGCCTTTCTCAATTGAGACACTGCTGTATCTCGCTCACTATCCGAGTAAACATAGCTAACCGTTTTAGCATATGCAATTTTGTAAAGCGGCGGCAAGGCGATAAAAAGGTGGCCTCGGTGGACAACCTCGGGCATATGGCGATAAAAAAAAGTTAGCGCCAACGTCGTAATATGTTCGCCGTCAACGTCAGCGTCGTTCATGAGTACAATGCGGTGGTAGCGCAGTTTATCCAAGTTAAAAGTCTCGCCTATGCCTGCTCCCAAAGCAATAATCAGGTTTTTCAGTTCTTCAGTATCGATTATCCGGTCTAACCGGGCCCGTTCGGTATTAAGGATTTTACCTCGTAATGGAAAAATGGCCTGATTCTTACGGTCCCTCCCTTCCTTGGCGCTGCCGCCCGCTGAATCCCCTTCGACAATAAAGAGTTCTGACTTAGCCGGATTTCGTTCTTGGCAGTCAGCCAGTTTTCCCGGCAGCGTCGAACCATCCAGTGCCCCTTTGCGAATGACGGCGTCTTTAGCCGCCCGGGCCGCCAGCCGCGCTTTGGCGGCCAGCATCACTTTCTCAAGAATTATCTTGGCTTCGCTGGGGTGTTCTTCAAGATAGATGTCCAAGCCCTCTTTGACTACCTGATAAACAGCCGACTGGGCTTCATTATTATTAAGTTTAGCTTTAGTCTGGCTCTCGAACTGAATTTCGTTGGCCGGCATTTTGACAAAGACAACCGCCGTCAGACCTTCTTTTAAGTCGTCGCTCAAAAACCCTTCTTTATCCGCTTTGAAGCCGTTATTTTTACTGGCATAATCTTTAAGAGATTTGTTAAGAGCGGTGCGGAAACCGGTGACGTGTGCGCCTCCATCATAGGTATTAATGACGTTGGCAAAGCTTAGCACCGTTTCACTGAAAGAATCGGTGTATTGTAGACTTGCTTCCACTCCGATCTTTATCCCCTCCACTTGAGCGTCGCCTGTTAGAGAGATCGGTGCATGGAGCGGTTTTTTATTTTTATTAACGTGTTCAACTAAAGACCGAATCCCACCCTCAAAGTAAAAATGCGTTTCTTTATCACTAGCCTCATCAAACAGGTGGAACGCCAGCCGGGCGACCAAATAAGCCCGTTCTCGCACTCGTTCGGCAATTTGGTGAAAAGAAAAGCCGCTGAAACGTTTAAAAATGCTGGCATCCGGCAAAAATTTGGTGGTGGTGCCGCTGGTAAGCTGTGGCACAAAGCGCTTTGTCAGCGATTTGGCCAACTCTTTATCCGTCAGGCGTTTGACCGGAAAGAGCGGTTTACCAATCTTATATTCTTGGGCGTAAATCGCGCCATTTCTCCTAGACTCTACCCGCATGAAGCTGGATAAAGCGTTCACGGCGCTGGCACCGACGCCGTGCAGTCCGCCTGAGGCCTGATAGGCTGTTTCATCAAACTTGCCGCCGGCATGTAATTTAGTCATGGCAATTTCTAGAGCAGAAACGCCTTTTTCATGTTCTTCTACCGGAATGCCTCGGCCGTCGTCAGACACGGTGACTGTACCATCACTAGACAAGTGGACCCAAATATTTTTGGCAAAACCAGCGATAGCTTCATCTACCGAATTGTCGATAATTTCTTTAACCAATTCATTGAGTCCCCGACTGTCGGTGCTGCCAATATACATTCCCGGTCGCTTCCGGACCGGCTCCAAACCCTCAAGTACCTTAATGTCTTTTGCCGTATAGTGGCTTAGTTGCTGCGCCATTTACTTACTCTCCTTTTTAACTATTCCCTATTTCTTATTATCTATACCCTTCCTAATCACCGTTTCCACATAAAAACACCCAACCTGCCCTTTCTTAAGGTCCGCCACAGGTGGGATTATTATCATTGTAGCAAAGGTAAGTGTTTGTGTCCAATTATTGAGCTACACTTCCAGATGAAATTGGAGTAAAAAACCTTGGACTCGCTTCCAGGTTAGTTCTTGACAGGAGCCAGGAAAATGCCATGATAAAGTCATGCAGTCTCACCGCATCATTCTTATTGAAGATGATACCTTTGTCCGCGAGCTCTACGCCAAGGCCTTGACAGAGGCAGGTTTTGAGGTCGAGCAAGCCATTGACGGCGAGGCTGGTTTAGCCAAACTTACCCAAGGCGGTTTTGACCTCATTCTTCTCGATATTAAATTGCCCAAAAAAGACGGCTTGTCTATTTTAACCGAACTCAAAAATCACCCACCCCAAACCAAAAACGGACCGGTAGTCCTTTTGACCAATTTTACCGACCCCAATATCATTAACCGCGGTTTAAAGTTGGGTGCTGTTCACTACTTGGATAAAGCCGATCTCGTTCCCGGCCAATTAGTCGCCACCGCCACCCATCTCCTGTCCACTCGTCAGTAATTGTAAAAATAACTCTTCCAACGCCAGCCGTGGATCGACATTTGCTTCAATTCTTGCCAGGGTTTCAAGCGTTAGTTTCAGATTAGCCAAAGTGTTTAGTGTCGGTTTAAGCCTTAATTCTTCTCGGAAATGGTAGGTAGCCTTAACCAGCCAGTCTTTTGCCCTCTCTTTTGGATACCCCAGTCTTCCTGCCAGTTGAATCCGTTTCCAGATTGGTAGTTTTAGTAACGAAATTAGCTCCGGGGCGATGTCGCTGGTTTGTTTTAATGTCGTTAACGTCGGCCGGATGATGCGGCAGCGAGACACAATTGTCGCCAACAACTGGCTTTCGTGGCGGGCTGCCAAAACCAATTGGGCCTGCTCGGGTGGCTCTTCCAATGTTTTTAGAAGCGCATTTTGGGCTGGTATTGTCAGTCGTTCAGCATGAGGCACAAAAACTTGTTGACTGTGTCGACTATAGGGTCGGCGGGCCAAAAAATTTTTCAGTTCTCTAATCCGATCAATGCCAATGAGCCCCGCCTCGTCTATGGTTAAGCAATCAGGGTGATCGGTTTCAAATGGTTCATCAACTAGCGAAGCTAAAACTTCGAGTGCCTGCTCGGAAATTGGAGTCACCACCAAGTAACTGGGCATAAGCCGATTGTACCCTAACTAGGAAAGTGAGGACTCCCCGAGTTAGACTCGGGCTTATTGGATGTATAGTCTGCCACAGAAACCCCACGCCGTGTCCCAAAACCCCGTACCGTCCCGATAAATATCGGGACTGGTACTGGGGCAATGAATCTTCTATTCCCTATTCACTATCCGCTCTGCTTGTGCTACCTTTAGGAAAGAATTCAATCCCGAAAAAGTCGATTGGGAAAATGTATGGACATTTCACCTGCCCCCGGTAGTCTTCCTAACCCTTTAAGCCTTAACCAAATTGGGAATCAAGCCACACCTGGCTTAGATGGTCCTAATCCACAAATCTTAACCCCTGCCGCCAACGATTCTCTACCGGCTAATCTGGCCGGAGCTAACCTACCGTTTACTCCCTCGCTAGAGCCTTCTCCTTTAGCGGGTAACCATCCCGTTGGTGGCTTAGTAGACGTCCTTTTCAATCAAGGTAAACTCTCTCAAACCCAGTACGACGAAATCAAAGTTGAGGTCGCTAGCTCCAACCGCCAAGCCGAAGACATCATCAAAGAAAAGGAGTGGGTAGCCGAGGACGACCTCGCCGAGGCCAAAGCCCAGTACCTAAACGTTCCTTTTAAAAAGTTGAGCGATCTGACCGTTTCTCCAGAAGCTCTCAATTTAGTTCCCCAACCGGTAGCTAGTCGCTACCAACTCATTCCCTTTAGCGTTGATAAAAAAAACAACACTCTGTCTGTCGGCATGGTCAATCCTTTAGACTTAAAAGCCATCGATTTTGTTGAGAAAAAAACTGGCCTTCGGCTTATCCCTCACTTAGTCACTGCTTCCGACTTAACCATAGCCCTGGAAGAAATTTATACCAGAAGCTTAACTACCGAAGTCACCGAAGTTTTGAAAGAATCCGGCGAATTGGAGCGACGCACCATCGATGTCAGCCAGTTAGGCGAGGTTATCCGCGAAGCCCCCATTGCTAAAATAGTCGAAACTCTCCTCACCTTTGCCTTAAAATCCCGGGCCAGCGACATTCACATCGAACCCCAAGAGGACAGAACCAGGGTCAGGTATCGAATCGACGGCATTCTTCATGAAAAATTAGTTTTACCTAAACGGGTTCATGAGGCCCTTATCTCCCGCATTAAAATTTTATCCCGCATGAAAATTGACGAACGCCGCCTTCCCCAGGACGGCCGCTTTAGTTTTCGCGCCGGTGAAGAGGTGGATTTGCGGATTTCTTCCCTCCCTACCGTTCACGGCGAAAAAATCGTCATGCGTCTTTTGAAAAAAAGCGCTAAAGTACCCCAGTTACCGGATTTAGGTTTGCGCGGCCGGGCACTCAAAAACCTGGAAGACGCCATTTTAGTTCCCCACGGCATTATTCTTATCACCGGCCCGACGGGTTCCGGCAAGACGACGACGCTGTATTCAATTTTGAGTAAAATCAGCACCCCGCGGGTTAACATCATTACCCTAGAAGACCCGGTCGAATACGAAATTCCAGGCGTCAACCAAGTACAAATTAACCCCCAAGCCGGCCTGACTTTTGCTTCGGGACTCCGAAGTTTCTTGCGCCAGGACCCCAACATTATTATGGTGGGCGAGATTCGGGATCGCGAAACCACCGATTTGGCTATTCAAGCCTCACTCACCGGTCACTTGGTCTTCTCCACTCTCCACACCAACTCTGCCTCCGGTGCCTTACCGCGTCTCTTAGACATGCAGGCCGAACCCTTTTTGCTCGCTTCATCTATGACCGCCGTGGTTGCTCAACGGGTAGCGCGGCGCATTTGTGAGCATTGTCGAGAAGAATACACTCCGCCTCCAGAGGTAGTCCAGGATATTAAAAAAGTGTTAGGCTCTCTCTATGACGCCTGGCTCAAAAGTCGCCCCCCCAGTACTCCTCCCTCTTTGCATCGGGGCAAAGGCTGTACCGAGTGTTCTGACACTGGTTATAGCGGCCGCATCGCTATCTTTGAAGTCATGCCAGTCAGCGAAAAAATTGGCCGACTTATCTTGGAACGTTCCCCGGCCGGAGTCATCGAGAAAATGGCGCTCGAAGAAGGTATGATTCTTATGAAACAAGACGGTTATCTCAAGGTTCTGGAGGGCATTACCTCCATCGAAGAGGTCTTGCGGGTAGCTGAAGTTTAGTTCATCATTAGAATTAACTCTGTCTATTAATTAAAACCTTTCAAGGAAACTATGACCAGCGCCGACTTATTAGATATTGTTATCAAACGGGACGCCTCTGATCTTCACTTGATAGTCGGCGTTCCTCCCATCATCCGGATTGACGGCTCTCTGTTACCCATTGAAGGCATGAAACCACTGGCCGCCGAGGAAGTCAAAACCCTGGTGGAGAGCTTGGTTTCAGCCGAGCAAAAAGATTTGCTCTATGTCAACAAAGAAGTAGACCTTTCCTTTCAGCTTTCAGACCGCGGTCGCTTTAGAATCAATGCTTATTTTGCCAAGGGCTATGTCGCCGCCGCCCTGCGCCTCATTCCCAATAAAATCCGCACCATTAATGAGCTTAAACTGCCTTCCGTCTATCACCAGTTCACCCCCTTAAGACAAGGTTTTATTTTAGTCACCGGCCCGACCGGCCACGGCAAATCCACCACTTTAGCCGCCATCATCGATAGCATCAATCACACTCGCGCTACCCACATTGTCACCATCGAAGACCCCATTGAATATGTCTATACGCCGGATCAGTCCATCATCTCGCAACGAGAGATGCACGGCGACACTCACTCTTGGGACATTGCTTTAAGAAGTGTCTTGCGCGAAGATCCTGACGTTGTTTTGATCGGCGAAATGCGCGACTACGAAACCATCGCCGCCGCCTTGACCATTGCCGAGACCGGCCATCTGGTTTTGGCCACTCTGCACACCAACTCCGCCGCCCAAACCGTCGACCGGGTCATCGACGTTTTCCCCGAACACCAGCAAGCTCAAGTCAGAATGCAGTTTGCCAACACCATCGAGGCCATTTTATCCCAGCGCTTGATCCCTGCCAAAAATGGCGGCCGTATCCCGGCGGTGGAAGTGTTACTGGCCACCCCGGCGGTTAGAAATACCATTCGTGAAGGCAAGAGCCACCAGATTGACAACATTATTCAGACCTCGGCGGAACTCGGCATGATGACGCTTGAGACCAACCTGGCCTCTTGGGTGCAGCAGGACGTCATCACTCTGGATAAAGCCCAAGAATATTCGCTGCGGCCGGCAGAGCTCTTGCGGCTTATCAAAGGCAGCTAATGATTGTTTTTAATTATCTCGCCAAAGACGACCATGGCAAACGGGTTAAAGGCAAGGTTGAAGCCCAATCAGCCGCCCAAGCCACCAAGGTGTTACGGGAACGTCATTTAGTGGTCATTAGCCTAAAATCCGTCACCGGTTTTGGCGAAGGCCTGGTCTTTATCCATAAGCTCTTCCGCCGCGTCCGGCTCAAAGATTTAGTCACCTTCACCCGCCAACTGTCTACCATGGTTGCCTCGGGTCTGCCCTTGGCCGAGGCTTTAAATATCCTTCAAAACCAAGCCAAGCCGGAATTCGGAGCGGTTATCGCCGAAGTCGTCCGCGACGTCCAAGGCGGCATGGCTTTGGCTGATGCCCTGGGCAAGCACCCGGTTTTTCCCGAAGTCTACGTCGCTTTGGTTCGCGCCGGTGAATATGGCGGTGTCTTGGACCAGGTTTTAAACCGTATGGCCGAAAACTTGGAGCGCCAACAAGATTTCTTAAGTAAGACCAAAGGCGCCCTGGTTTATCCGGCCATCGTCATTATCGGCATGGTAGTTGTCTCTTTCATTATGTTGGTGGTAGTCATTCCCAAACTAACTGTCATGTACGAGGATTTTGGCGCCGAGTTGCCGCTGCCCACCAAAATTCTGCTGGCGATTACTTCCTTTATGGGTAGGTTTTGGTTTTTGCTGGTTTTGGCCGCGGCCGTCGGCAGCTATGCCCTCCATTTGTGGCGCCAAACCCCCCCCGGTCGCTATCAGTTTGATAAACGGGTTTTACGCCTGCCCATCATCGGTCCCTTATTCATGAAAATCATTTTGTCCGAATTCGCCCGCACCCTGGCCCTTTTGATTACCGCCGGCATTCCCATCATCGAATCCCTAAATATTGTCTCTCATGCTCTGGGTAACGCCGTCATTGCCAGCGAGTTAAGCACCGTGGCACTTGAGGTGGAAAAAGGCGCCAGTCTGGCCGAGAGTTTGGCCAAACGCGAGGTTTTTCCCGCCCTTATTCCCCAGATGGTTTCTGTCGGCGAAGAAACCGGCAAGTTAGACGAAGTTTTAAACAAAGTCTCCCACTATTTTGAGACCGAGGCCGAACAAGCCATCAAAAACTTGACAACCGCTATCGAACCTCTCATAATGATTTTATTAGGTCTGGGTGTTGGTTTCTTAATCGTGGCCATCATCCTGCCCATTTATAATTTGACCAGTCAATTTTAACTGGTAGAAAAAAGGAGCCTGCCTATGAGCCTACGCTCATTCCTTACCCGCGGCCTCGTCAAGGGTTTTACCCTCGTCGAGCTATTGGTGGTGATCGCGGTCATTGCCATTTTGGCCATTGTCGTCTTGGCCGTCATTAACCCCTTAGAAATAACTAGAAAGGGTCGCGATACCGAGCGCCAGGCCACGGCCTCACAGCTTAAAAATAGCATGGACGCCTTTAACGCTACCTATGGCTGCTGGCCCTGGGAGTGGGTTGTGGCTACCAGTACCTGTAATACCGCTACCAACTTAACTACCGATCCAATCCGAGTTGTTCCCACCTTGTTTGCTGCTGCAGGGCAATTGAATAATTTAATTGCCAAAAGCGTCATCAAGGACAATATTACCCAAAAGACGTCTATCCAAAAGCAGCTTCTCTGGCTGGATGCGTCTGCCGGCGAAGTCAATATGGCGATTTCTTTTGAGCCGGAAAGCAATGCCGGTCGGCTAGACAACGTCTTTGGCCCGACAGTCAACGATGAAGCCTGTATTGGTGTCTCTACCGTTGGTACCTGCGATCCAGCCACCAACCCTTACGGAGCCAGCGCTCCTGCCGGCTTATGTTGGGTTTGTGTCCAATAATCGAGGCTAGAAGCAAGAAGCAAAAATAAAGCTGTATTGTAATAAAAAAAAGCGGGGCGTAGGCCCCGCTTTTTGTTGCCCTTAACTCCTCCAGTTATCTCAAGATCAAAAACCTTTCTACTGTTGACTATTGTCTGTTTGCTATTGACCGTTATTCTTAAATCTTAATTCTAAATTCTCAATTCATATGCTATCCTCTACTCATGCAGCTTGTCCTCATTTTTTTTATTGCCTGTTTAGGTTTAGTCATCGGCAGCTTCGTTAACGTCGTCATTTACCGGACTTTAACCGGTGACTCACCGCTCAAAGGCCGCTCCTATTGCGATAAATGTAAACACCTTCTGGCTTGGTACGACAACATTCCCCTTCTCTCCTTCGCGCTTCTTGGTGGTAAATGCCGTTACTGTCAGAAAAAAATTTCCCTCCAGTATCCGATAGTGGAATTTACCACCATGGTCTTATTCCTCTGGTGGTACTTGGTCGGTTTTGCCTTTTTCCGCTTAACTCAAGAACCATTAGTTTATCTCCAACCCTTGTTTTGGCTTACCGTTGGCGTCCTGCTCTTAATCATCGTCGCCACCGACCTCCTAAGCTATCTCATTCCCGACTACGCCGTCTTTGGCTTGGGCTTATTAGCTCTTCTCTACCGGTCGTACCTAATTAAAACCGGCATTATGAATCCCACCGATTTGACTCGTGCTCTGATTGGATCCTTAGTTCTGGCAATACTCTTTGCCGCCATTATTTTATTAACCAAAGGCAAAGGCATGGGCTGGGGTGACGTCAAGCTGGTTTTCGTCTTGGGGCTACTAGTGGGTTGGCCCAGGTTAGTGGTCGCTTCCTTTAGTGCTTTTTTTACCGGAGCCGTCGTCAGCCTGTTTCTACTGGCTGTCGGTAAAAAGCGTTTCGGCCAAACCATTCCCTTTGGCCCCTTTTTAATCCTCGGAGCAGTCATCGCCCTGCTTTGGGGCAACGCTATCTGGGAATGGTATTGGAACTTGCTCTAAGCAAGAATTTTCAATGACCAATTCTCAATTTCCAATGAATTTTCAATTCTCAATTTTTAAAAATTAGACATTAAGGCTTGATTGAAAATTGATAATTAAAAATTGAAAATTTCTCGTCAGCATCAATTTCCACCACGGAACCCTCAATTCCCCTTAACTTCAAGTCACAAACCGTTATACAATAAACTGTAATGCGCTTTCTCAAACTGCTCGTTTGGTACACCCTCCAATTGACCATTGTTACTCTTGTCGGTGGCTACTTAGTTATCTACCTTAGTCTCACTTTAGCGGTCAATCATTTAAAGGCAGATCTCTTAGCGGTCAAAAATTTAAGCCTAGACCCGGTGCACACCCGAGACTGCCAGGTCAAAACTGCTGCCGTCACGTCGTTTACCCCGTCGTCGAAGCCTTCCCATCCGGTTAAAGGCTATCAGCTTCGCTTCGTCAACGACATTGATTACGTCGTCGAAGCCATTTGTCAGGCCGGCCCCAGTGATCCCTTGACGGTCAAGAAAGATCGCCTTCCCTGGCTCACCCGTAAAGCTCCGGGCTATGCCGGCATGTTCTTTCCGGTTATCGAAGCCGATGACCAACCCTCCACACCTTCTACCGCCAAGATCGTTGTTACCCTGTGGTTGGCAGCCCGGTCAGTGGAATACAGTCACGGTCGCCTGATTCTATCCAACTTTAGCCTTGCTTTTCAAAAGCCGGCCGAAGCTATTGACCCGGGTAGCGGCCAGGCCCAAGCTACCTGTGAAGGCTGGGGTTATCAGTGTTGCGACGCCAAATTTCAGGCCGGCCGGGGTAAACGCTTAAGCCAAGGCGTGACCGACTGTAAAAGCGATTGTTATCGCACCTGTCTCAATAGACCCATTCTTTTGTACTTAAATACCCAGCCCGGCTTGAATCCCAAAACCCGCCAGCTGGAAGTCAGCGGCCAAGCCAGCGACGTTGAATTTGGCTATTCGGTGGTTGATTACGATAGCCCCTTACAATCAGTCAGTCTCGACTTTGGCGACGGCCAAAACCTGGTGAGTACTATGTCTGCTAGCATTGTCAGCCACCGCTTCCAGTGTGGTCAGAAAGAGTGTGCCTATATTGTCAAGCTCACCGCCGAAGATACTACTGGTTTGAAACTGGCCGAAACCCGCTTTAGCCAGGTTTTCCTCACCCAATTTGTCTCCCCTTCCCCTTAAGTCTTTGGTATCCCAATCACGCTATTATTCATCCTTCTCTATCCACTATCAGCTATCCTCTATGCCCTATACCCTATAACCTATAACCTACACTCTATACCCTACCCTTGCCCTTGACGCCGCTACCAATTCTTGCCATACTCAAAATAATGCAACTGTCCAAAAAACAAGGTTTCACTTTAGTTGAAATCATTGTCGTCATTACCCTCATCGCCACTTTAACAATTGCCGTTATGTCCATTTTCGCCAACCAAACTCCCCGCGCCCGCGATGCCCGCCGCCGGGCGGACTTAAAACAGGTTCAGAAAGCCCTCGAACAATACTACGCTGCCAATAATGCTTATCCTCCCAATCCGCCGGGAACCTGTTCGGACTTGTGGTCAACCACCACCTATCTACCCAACGGCCAGCCCAAAGACCCGCGCGGCACCACCTATGTTTTCGCCTGTAACTCCGATCTATATTGTGTCTGCACCCAGCAGCTGGAAGAAACGGGCAGCGGCAACGCCACCAACAACAGCTGTGCCTATGGTACCGGCAACTATTTTTGCGTTAGCAATCAGCAATAGGAATATATGAAACTTTCCTCATTAAAATCCTCAACCCTCCCATTCTCTCTGTCTCGTAGGGTTACCCTGCCTGCCTTTCGTAGTCTCGGCGAAGGAGGCAGCTTATCGAAGGGCTTTACCCTCATTGAAATGCTCATTGTCATGGCCATGATTGGCGTCCTTTTGGCTATTGCTACCGTTAGTTACCGTACCACCCGCATTCGCGCCCAAAACGCCCGTCGTGAAGCCGACATCCAACAAGTCAGAACCGCCCTGGAAATTTATCGTTCTGACAACGGTACTTATCCCAACGTCAGCGTCAGTGGCAATATGCAAACTGCAGTAGGCGCTACCTATCTTACCAATAGTGTCCAAGACCCAGTCGGCGGTACTTATGTGTACACCTACGGCTGTCCCGCTTCCGGCTGTGCTGCCGGTACCTGTACGACAGCAGGTAGAGAATATGGCATTAGTTACCTTCCCGCTACTCTGGCTGGTCCTGGCACGAGAGTTTGTTTAGGCGAGCCGTGAACAACGTATGTGGTTTCTGCCCACTGCTAAATACACAGCTAACCAGTGGAAAAAGCTTCAATTAGGTGCTATCCTGTCCAACCTAGTTAGGAAGGGCTTTACCTTAATTGAAATCCTGGTTATTGTTACCGTCACCGGCATTCTTTTGGGCGGTGGTTTAGCAGTCTACAGCCGCTTTAACGAGAAGCAACAAGTCCGTAACGCCGCCCAGGAAACCACCGAGTTCTTGCGCACCATCCAAAAACGGGCTACAGCCGGCGACAAACCCGCCGGTTGCTCTCAACTAGACGGTTACCGGGTGATTGTCACTAGCGGCACCAATACTGCCCAGGCTCAAGCCATCTGCCTTGGCGTCGGGACCGGTCCATTAATTTCCTCTACTGCCTTTAAAGCTAACGTCCTTTTTACCAACTCCTTAACTTTCAATTTCGAAGTCTTAACCGGCATCCCCGATAACGGCAGCGGCCCCGTCGTCGGCCAAGGCGGCACCACCGAATATGTTCGCCTGGCCTCCATCGGCCCCGTCGTCTCCGTTCCCTTTTACAATGTTATTGCCAATGGGGCTACTAACCAAACCTGTGATCAGCTTTGTATTACAATTCCCGGGGCCACCTGTGCCAGTGTCGGCACCGACCCTAATGGCACCGACAGTAATGTTCGTGGTCGCGGTCCTTCACCACAATTTCTGTGTTTCGATATACCCGTAGGTAACTGTGGGATGCAGATGATTGCTCAACCAAACTGTTTTATCGGTGGCGTGCCCTATACGACTAATTTTACCAATTGTCGTTGTCAACTACCCTAATGAATAAAACCCGCCCGCAACCAACCACCACTAAAGGCCAAACTTTAATCGAAGTCATCTTTGCCGCCACCATTACCGCCGTGGTCTTGGTCGCCGTCGTCCATTCCTTATCGCTAAGCATCAAAGCCAGCCGCAAGAGTAGCGACCAAACCCTATCCACCCGCTATGCCCAGGAGGGAGTGGAATGGTTTCGTCAACAACGCGACCGGGTCGGCTGGTTTGCCTTCACCACTTGGTTACCGGTGGGCATGACCACCTATTGCACTCCCACTTTGCCAGACCTTAATGGTCCCTCTTTCTCCCCCTTTACCGCCGGCGTCTGCTCCGGCAGCCAATATATCCCTGGTACCAATTTTGAACGTTTCTTAACCATCACTCCGGTTAACCAAGACGCCAACCCTGACCCGGAAGCGGTCGACATAATCGTCACTGTCGAGTGGTGGGAAGGCACACAGCAATTTCAGTCACGTTTAACCAGCAGTTTAGAGGAGTGGAATCCTTTGTGATGAAGTTAGTTTACGGTTATACCCTCATCGAAGTCTTAGTAGTGGTTACTTTAACCGCTATTTTAGCCGTAGCCACGGTCAATTTATTTTTAACCAGCGTCCAAGGCGGCAGCAAAGCCGCCCGTCTAAATGAAGTCAGAAGTAGCGGCGACTATGCCCTGGCCCAAATTGAGCGCTTAGTTAGAAATGCCGATACGGTCACCTGCGTCGGTGGCTCCCCCGCCACCCAGTTAGATATCGTCAAAAACACTACCCCACCGACTACTTACACTATCCAAATTGATACTAGTGTTACCCCGAACCGGATTCAACTCAACGCCGGTTTATACTTGACTGCCAGTAATATTATCGCCAGCAACTTATCTTTTACCTGCATCGCCGGTACCGTTTTTACCCCACCCAAAGTCGGTATCACCTTTACCCTGCAGCGCGGCGAAACTGGCGCCCGACCGTCAGATGTAGTCCGGGAAACCTTTGTCACCACCACCTTATTAAGAACTTACTAAATTCATTTTCAGAGCTCATTGACTACAAGCCGCGTCAGTGGCTACAATGGAAAGGTAATGGTAAAAGAATCAAATCGGGGCCAAATTGCCCTTATTATTTTATTGTTTATGGCAGTGATTTTAACTATCGGCATTTCCGTGGCCACTAGAACCACCGAAGACGTTTCTGTTTCCAGAAAAGAAGAGGAAACCACCAGGGTCTTTAATGCCGCCGAAGCCGGCATCGAAAGTGCCTTGGGTCTGGCTACGCCCTTGCCCGATCTCCCCTATATCGGCGACGTCTATAATCCCGCCCCCTATACCTTTAGCGTCCCCGACAGCTTGACCTACGATTACCAAATAGAGAAGGATGATATTTTAGAAGTCATCGTCCCCCAAGGCCACACCATTGACGTTAATGTCAGCGGTGTCAGCGGCACCGACGGCCTTTGGATTGATTGGGGAGAACCAACCGCTGGCTGCTCTGCCGGCGGGATTGTGGTGGCCATTTACAACGCGGCCGGCCCGACGGTCAGACGCTGGGGTTTTATAGGTGCCGGCTGTGTCTCCGGAGACAATTTTATCGACACTTTCGTAATCGCCCCACCCGGTAGCGCTTGGAGGCTGGCACTAGGGTTTGGCCTTGTCCCTGGTTTTACGAGTAATGATGTCCTTCTTCGTATCCGAGCCACCTATGCCGATATGCCCATTCGGATAACTCCACGAGGAGGTTGGGTAGCTAGCTTCCCTCCCCAACAATATAACATCGAATCCGAAGGCACCAAGGCCCTAACCGGAGAAACCAGGGCCATTCTGACTACCCGCACCAACCCCTTTATTCCCTCAATTTTTGATTATGTTGTTTTTTCCGGTTCCAGCCTCATTCAATAGCCTTTACCTATGAACTCTAACCTGCCCAGCCTATTCCCAACCCAATTAACGAGGAGCATTTTATGGCCGTTACCGTCGGACTAGACATCGGTTCCTATGCCATCAAACTTGTTGGCCTCGACCACCAGGGAGGCAAGTTTGTCGTTAGAAGTTTAGGCAGCGCCTATAACCCCGTCGGTCAAGTCTTACCCAAAGAGGAAGCCGGCACCGTCCAGTTAGCCGAAACCATCAAAAAACTCTTGGCAGAGCAAAAAGTTTTGGGCCAACCCGTCTTTTTAGCCTTACCTGAAACTGAAGCTTTTACCAGCGTCGTTACCATGCCCATTTTGACCGACGCCGAATTATCCTCGGCCATTCAATGGGAAGCCGAACAGCATATTCCGGTGTCCTTGGACGAAGTCAACCTGGAATACACGGTTTTGCGCCGCCCACCCAAAGGCAGCGGCGAAGAAAAAATGACCGTGCTTTTGGCCGCCGCTAGTAAAAGTAGAGTCAACCAATTGGTAACCTTGATGGAGAGGGTTGGCGTCGAACCGGCCGGCCTGGAAACCTCCCTCATTGCCCTTTCCCGGGTGTTTTCCGCCAAAACTAATCAATCTGGAGCCACCGTCATCACCAATATCAGCGCTCTCTCGACAGACTTAGTCATCATTGATGACGGTTTTATTGTTACCACTCACTCCGTACCCACCGGCGGCTTGGCCTTAACCAGAGCCGTCGAAAAAAGTTTAGGCCTGGATCCGTCTCATGCCGAGGAATACAAACGCTCTTATGGTTTAATGGAAAATCAGTTAGAAGGCAAGGTCAGAAATTCTCTTCTGCCCGTTTTTAATTCCCTGGTCGGCGAAGTCAGAAAAACCATTCAATATTTTCGCTCCGAAAGGCCAGAAACCAACCTGAAATCAGTCATCGTTACCGGCGGCGGCGCTTATTTACCTGGCATCGTCGCCTTCCTGGCCAATTCCCTTTCAGTCGAAGTCGCTATCGGCAATCCCTTTGAAGCTATGGAAGTCAGAAGCGGCAGCGCCTTTTCCCAGGAAGTGGCTACCTTTGCCATCGCTACCGGTTTAGCCATGAAAACCGTGGAGTAAAATGCCTCAAGATTCTTTTTCAGTCAACCTTTTATCCCGCCGTCAAGCCAGCCTCACCCGCCAACGGGAGTCACACCGGAAAATTATCATGATCAGTACGGTCATTATCTTAACCTACCTGGGCATCCTAATTCCTCTAGTGGCCTTCCGTGTTTTTGTCAGCATCCAGCTGGCCTCGTTGAACCAAAAAATTAACAAAGAGAAACAAGTCCTCCAATCCCTTAGCGCTACCGAGGTCAAATACCTTTTAGTACACACCAAACTCAAGTTAGCTAACCAAATCATTTCCAGTCGGGCCGATGTACCAACCATTCTTGCTGCTGCCTTCGACACCATGCCCGAGGGAGTGACGTTGCAAAACCTAACTTTCAAGGATGAAAATTCTGTTAACCTGTCCGCCATAGCCACTGACGTTTTTCGCTTTTATAACCTCGTCGAAGCCCTAAAAACTTCACCTCTTAAAGCTCTTTTTAAAACCATCGCTATCGAGTCGACCAGCCGTAATGAGACAGCCGAGTACCTCGCCCGCATCACTCTTTCCAAGGAGGAAATAGCCTTTCCTCAACCAAATCCGACGCCCTCTCCGGCCACGACAGTTTCAGATGAAAAGGAAGGTAATTAACCGATGATTGAACCACTTCCCGCTTACTCTCGCGACGAAGCCAAAACCTGGCTTAAAATCTGGGGATTACCCTTACTTATCGTTCTGGCCATTATCATTTCCGTTCCCTTTATAGCCATCCCCCAGCTAAAATCGATTTTGAGTAACCGTCAAGAGATCATTACTGCCAGGGAAAAATTGGCAGCGATTGCTGCTAAAGTCGACTTCCTTCAAGGCCTCAATCTTGACAGCCTCAATAGTCAGGTGGCCTTTTTGGAAACCGTTTTGCCTTCGGAAAAACCGGTCTTCTTAACCCTAGCCTCTATTCAAGCCCAAGCTCAGAAAGCCCAAGCTTTTATTAACGACATCTCTTTTTCTCCCGGTCCCTTAGCCACGGACAGCGCCACTCAGAAGCAGGTTAGTCAAGCTCCCGTTCCCGGTCAAACAGCCGAGATGGATATTTCCGCTGGAGTCACCGGCGACAAGTCGCAAATGCTCAACTTATTTGGCTTGCTTATCCAAACTAGGCCGCTGTTGCAGCCCAAAACTTTAATCCTGAACCGAAATGCTAATCCCGAAACTCCCATCGACCTTATCCGCGCTCAAGCCGAACTAATCGCCTATTATTCCCTGCCTTCTGCCAACTTAACGGCTATCGATGCTCCCCTTCCCGAGATCACCTCTAACCAACAGGCAATGATGTCGACTTTGGAAAACCTTGAATTTGTGGCTACTTTTGGCGCCATTCCGGCCACCGAGCCTCGTCCCAACCCCTTTTCCTTCTAACCAGGCTGCCAAGCCCGAAATCTTCGACGCTACTCCTTAGTATCGTCTGTTTCTTGAGGAGTGACTTCGGTAGCTTTCTCCTCCTGTTTTTCTTGAGGCAATTCTTCACTCAGGTCAATCTCGTCTTCTAACGTTTGCCCGCTAGCTCCCAAAGCCGAAGGTTCTTGACCGGCTACCTCTTCTCCGGCATTAAGCTTGACTCTGGCTCGGGTTCCGCTCCGAATTCCGGCTACATATACCAAAGTGCGGATGGCCCTAATTACTTTACCGCTCTTACCAATTACCCGACCCATATCATCCGGCTCAACAGTAATAGTGTAAACGTCCACTCCGTCCTCTTGAGTTTGGTCAACTTGGGCTTTGTCCGGATGGGTAGTAATGTTAGTAAGAATTAAAGTTAATAGGTCTTTCATGAGGTTGCCTTGCTTATTAATTTATGAACACTGGCTGTCGGTTGTGCTCCTACCGCTAGCCACTTTTGATATTGAATTTTATCAATCACCAAGGTGCTCGGGTTTGTCCGCGGATTGTAATGGCCTAAAGCAGCTACCACCCGCCCCTGATTTTTAGACCGGGCTTCGGCGACGACTATCCGATAGTGCGGCTCATTTCGTTTGCCAGTGCGAGACAATTTAATTTTGAGCATAACGATTTACCAGTAAACTCCGATTGTATCAACCCTTCGCCAGTTTCTCAAGCGCTCTTCGGGCGGCCTCTTGCTGGCCAGCCTGCTTGCTTTTACCCGAACCAGCAGCCAACTCTCTGGTCCCCACCATCACCCTGATCGTAAATTGCTTATCATGGTCGGGTCCAACTTCACTCACCACTTCATACACCGGTGATGGTTGTCCTTCAGCCTGGACTTCTTCTTGTAAGGTGCTCTTATAATCCCGGTAGAGCTCCTTAGTAACAATAGTAGCCAGTTCTGGAAAGAGCCAGGTTGTCAAAAATTCTCTGACTGCGGTTAGATCCTGATCCAGGTACAACGCCCCGAGTACCGCTTCAAAAGTGTTAGCGAGAAGTGCCCGATTTTCCCTTCCCCCGGAAGCCGCCTCACCCCGGCTTAGACGTAATTGGTCTCCTAACTTAAGTTTTTCAGCTACTTCGGCCAACGTGGTGGTGCGCACCAAAGCCGACCTTAGCGCCGTCATTTCCCCTTCAGGTTTATCCGGGTATTTCTCAAAGATGTACTGACTGGTTACTAGTTCCAATACTGCATCACCCAAAAACTCCAAACGCTCGTTGTGTTCTTTGACGGTTTTATGCTCGTTAAGATACGACCGGTGGGTCAAAGCGATAGTCAGGAGTTTTTGGTTGATAGCCGGCACCCTAGCTTTCATAACAAGATACAATAGTTTCTTCCTTAACGTTACATACAGCGTAGCTGTTTATAACAAGATACAATAGTTTCTTCCTTAACATTACACACAGCCCTGGACTGGTTCCAGTTACAACATCGCCTCTTCGATGTCAGTGACCAATTGTCCAATATTCATCAACTCACCTGGTTTAGTGGCAGATAATTCTATATCAAATTCGCGCTCAATCAAACTTACCAATCGTTCCATTTCTAAAGGACTGGCGTTCAAATCCGCCCCAAATTCGGTTCCTTGAGATAATTGGCCGGGATTACACCCGAGAGTATTGACAATCAACTGATAAAGAGTCTTTTTTTGCTGTTGATCCATAACAAGATATAATAACTGATCCTTAACGTTACATACAGCCCAGCTGGTTCTATTTAAGTATTTAACTTCAAATTCGTTCCTTCTCCTAGTAGGAACTTATCCAAAAGTAGTGACGGTCAACCTTTCTACCACCGTTCCCAACACCCCATTAACGAATTTAGGCGAGGCTTCGGAACCAAAAGCTTTAGCCAGTTCTACCGCCTCGTCAATCACCACTTTTCGGGGAACTTTTCGAAGCAGCAATTCATGCACGGCCAGCCTTAAGATACTCAAGTCAACCCGATTAATTTGAGTTAGCGGCCATTCGGGGGCCGCTGCCTGAATGTACCTATCAATTTCTTCTTGGTTTTCTAATAGGGTTTTAATCGTTGATGTTGGTTTTAGACCATGACTAAAGCTATAAGCAAATAAATCTTTCACCAGACGAATCCGTTTCTGGTGCCTGGGGTCAGCCGCCTGTTTCATACCGCTAGTATATACTCATCATTTCCCGCGTGAAACAGGAGACTAATGAACATCCAAGCTGGGAGTACTAGGTAGCCTGATAAAAACCACAATGGCCACAGGTCTGATGTGGTCGTTTGGGCTTGCCGCAGTTTTTACAAGTAGTCAAGTTTACCGGCCGAAGAAAAATTGCTCTTCGCCGCTTACCTTGTCGATGGCTACTTATCTTTCGTTTCGGTAACGCTCCCATAAATTCTCCTTGAGGTAACTAATTGTATCACATCCAGGAAAAATCCGCTTATCACCATTTCTAATTTGGCTCAATTTGGGCTGACAAAATTAAGTCTAGTTTCTTAGCTAAGGCCGGGTATTTTTTTAAGTCAGGGTCATAAGAGCAAAGCTCCCGGGCATAATCATGAGTTTTGGACATTAGCGCTTGATCAGAAAAATTAGCCACCTTGAGTCGAAGATAGCCGTGTTGACGGAGTCCATACAGTTCTCCCGGCCCGCGCAGTTTTAGATCGAGTTCCGCTAGGGTAAATCCCGATTGAGTTTTTTCCATCGCCTTTAGCCGCTGCGTCGCTCCCCCATTCTTACTGGTAAACAATAGACAATAACTTTGTTTTTCTGCCCTGCCCACCCGACCCCGCAGTTGGTGGAGTTGCGCCAACCCGAATCGCTCCGCTCCTTCAATCACCATTATGGTAGCGTTGGGAATATCAATCCCCACTTCAATGACCGGCGTACTGACCAAAATATCTAATTTTTTCTGCAAAAATTCACTTATCACCGCCGTTTTTTCCTTAGACCGCATCCGTCCGTGCAATAGGCCTAGTCGTAAGTCAGGAAACACTTCTTTTGACAAACGTTTGAATTCCGCCTCCGCCGCCTTGACTTGGGTGAGGCCTTCGCTTTCCGACTCTTCAATTAACGGGCAAACGATAAACACCTGCACTTTATCTTCCTGAATTTGTTTTCTAATCCAGTCATAGCCCCGTAAACGTTTGAGTTGAGGTACCACCCAGGTCTTCACTGCTTTCCTTCCCGATGGCATCTCGTCAACAAGCGACAGATCCAGCTCACCATAGATAGTTAAGGCAATGGTGCGGGGGATAGGCGTAGCGGTCATAGTCAAAAGGTGAGGCGTTTTCGAAGCTTTAAGCAGTTTAGCCCGCTGTTCTACCCCAAACCGGTGCTGTTCGTCAACGACCAGTAAACCTAATTCTTTAGGGATATCTCTGTAGAGTAAGGCATGAGTGCCGATAAAGATATTAGCGTTCTCCAGTTTATCTTTTCGACTCCCAGTCTGGGTAGACAGTGTCAATCCTTTCGGCTCCAAAATAGTATTGAGCGTCTGTGCATGCTGCAGGGCTAAAATTTCGGTAGGCGCCAAGAGAGCCGACTTAAGGTTATTAAGATACGCCACATACATGGCGATGGCGGCCACCACGGTTTTGCCCGAGCCCACATCACCTTGCAGTAGACGATTCATGGGTAGCGATCGGCCTAAATCAGACAGAATTTCTTTCACCACTCGGTTTTGGGCTAAAGTCAGGTTAAAGGGGAGGGCGGCGATAAGTTGCGAGACCTTTTCCTGATCGACCGCTAACGGATGAGAGAGTTTTACCTTTTGCCACAGCCACTTGCGTTTTTGTGACGCCAGTTGTAAGAGGAATAATTCATCAAACGCCAGCCGTTTACGAGCAGTGTCGATAGCTGTCTCATTGTCAGGAAAATGGATACTAATTAATGCTTGAGGCAATGGCAACAATTTTTCCCTCGTCCGAATCGGTTCTGGTAGCCAATCGGCAATTAGGACGTTAGCGTCAATTAAAATCGGAGCAATTCTTGATCGTAACCACTTGGAACTCACCCCATATGTTTCCGGGTAGATAGGCACCAACCTACCGGTATGGATGCTCCCAAGTTTGTTTCTTGTTTCTTGTTTCTTGTTTCTTGTGATTATCTCGTACTCCGGCGTCGTCATCGATAGTTTCGCTCCAAACCGGTCCACCGTCCCAGCCAGAGAAATTTTTCCAGCCTTTTTAAATGTCGTCACCAAATATGGTTGGTTAAACCAAACGGCGGTCAGCTGGCCAGTGCCGTCGCTAATTGTCACCTCTTGAATTCTTTTTCCCCGCTTGGTAAAGATATTCTTAGCCGCCACCACTTGGCCGGTAACAGTTACCGTCTCCCCTGCTTGCACTTGGCCAATCTGGCTTACCATCGATACATCAAGGTATCGATGGGGAACGTGGTAGATAAGATCCTCCCCCGTACGTATCTCGAGCTTGGCCAACCGTTTGGCGAAGGTCGGCCCCACCATCGGCAGTTTCTCCACAGGCGTCTTGGATGTTATCGCAGCCATAGCCCTAGTATAACAAGCAAAATTTCAAGAGGGTGTTAGAAAAATATTTATACCGCCAGTTAAGAAGCAAAGAAAAAAGGCAGTAGTGATGTCGCCACCAGCGCTAGGCCGGCGATAAAGATAATTATCGTCCAAATTTTCCGCTGTCTCTTACTTAGACTCATCAGTTTTTACTCGGACAAAGGTTCTCTTACCAAGCTTTAACACATCGCCGGATTTAGGGGTAATCATTTTTGTTACGTCAGTAATTACTACCCCATTCCATTCTACTCCACCCTGTCGCATCAGCCGCTTGATTTCCGAGTGGGTTGTATCGGGAACCATTCGAGCCACGGTAGCTGAAGCAGTCAAGGGAGTTTTCCAGTTAGGCACAGTCGCTATTTTTTCTGGCACTTTTCCGCCTTGAACTGTCAGCTCAAAATGTTTTTGCGCCGCTTGGGCCACCTCTTTACCTTGACAGAGCTTGGTGACTTCAAACGCCAGCTGCTTTTTGACCGCCATTGGTCGCGTCTTCATTTCTGCGGCTAAATCATCAATCACCGCCAGCGGTACTTCAGTGATTAATCTAAACGCCTCTATTACTACCTCATCAGACAGCGACATTATTTGTCCATATAGATCGTTGGCATCAGCAAACAAATTAATGGCATTACCGGCCGTTTTACCAATCTTATTGCCTGCCGCATCAGCCAATAATTTGGTGGTGAGGACGAATTTATCTTTATTGATTTGTTGTTTAATAAGCGGTCGGCCGACAGTCATATTAAAAAGTTGGTCACCACCTCCTATTTCCAGATCGACTTTAAGAACGATAGCATCGTACGTCACTAGCGAAGGATACATAAATTCGTGCAAGAAGATTGGCTTCTTATCACCAATCCGCTTCTGAAACATATCTCGCTCAATCAGTTGTTGTACGGTAAAATTGCTTGATAGCTCAATCACATCGGCAAGAGTTAGTTTCTTAAGCCATTCGGAATTAAACCGCATCCTGGCAGCATTTTTTCCTTCGAACCGTAAAATCCTACCCGCTTGTTTTTGGTAGGTTTTGGCATTTTCTTCTACTTGTTTACGCGTTAGCTTGGCTCGGGTCTCCGATTTATCAGTCGGATCGCCGATCATGCCGGTAAAGTCCCCGATCAAAAAGATGACTTCGTGACCCAAGTCTTGAAAAGCTTTAAGTTGCAATAGTCCCACTAAATGACCGATGTGAAGGTCCGGCTTGCTCGGGTCAAAACCCTGATACAGCCGAATCTTCCCTTTTTCCATTAGCTGCCTTAAACCCTCTTTAGAAGGCAATATTTTATCCACTCGCCTGGTCAATGCTTCATCAATTGTCATAGTCCCCAATTATATGTTTTCCCACTTTCCTAGACACTTCCAATAATCTCCCCCCCTCGATTATATCAGGCCTGAAACTGTTTCAAGAGTCTTTTTTGTTTGCTGTTCTGTTTACTGTTGCCTTATTCATAATTCATGCTTGCCCTGTCTGCCCACCGTAGTCCTGAGTTAATCGAAGGACGAAGGAGGGAACCAGTCGAAGGGATTTCTAACTCTCTAATATTATGGTCACTGGCCCATCGTTAGTTAGCGTTACTTTCATATACTCGCCAAATTGTCCGGTTTGAACTATAACTCCGGCTTTTCTAATCTCGTTTACGAATAATTCGAATAATTTCCGAGCCTCATCTGGTGACGCCGCTTGAGTAAAACCGGGCCGCCGACCAGCTGTTTGGGCGTACAAGGTAAATTGAGATACTAGTAGAATCTCGCCAGAAACTTCAACAATCGACTGGTTCATCTTCCCCTTTTCATCCGCCATAATTCGAAGGTCAATCAGCTTTTTGGCCATCGCCCGCACCACCTTCTCCTCATCATTCTTGCCAATTCCTACTAACACCACGTAACCCCCCCCAATTTTCCCCACCACTTTGTCGGCCACTGTCACCAATCCTTCATCAACTCGTTGAATAACCAACTTCATATAAATTTTCCTTAGAAATTATTTAAATGCTTTCAGACAATTTTCTAGAAACTTTCCTTCCCTGGAACGTTCACCGTTCCTCTGTTAAAATAGTACCATGAATTGGCGTCAACTATGGCGGAAACGCCTGATAGGAATTCACCAGTTTCGCCGTCTACCCCGCGGTTTAAAGAAAGCTCAACTGGTTAGAACTGCCGCTTTGGGCCTTCTCCTCGTTGTTATTGCTGGATCTTTACTAACCGCTTTGCTTTTCGCCTGGTACGCCCGCGATTTGCCTTCTCCAGACAAAGTCGTTCGCCGCGAAGGCTTTGCCACCAAAATTTTAGATAGGGAGGGCAATCTTCTCTACGACGTTTTTAGCCAGGAGCAACGTACCTCCATTGAGTTTAAAGACTTGCCTGAGTATTTAAAACAAGCGACGGTGGCCATTGAAGACCAAAATTTTTATAAACATGGCGGTTTTGACCCCAAAGGCTTGACCCGGGCATTTTTGACCATCGCTTTTCGGGGCCAGCTAGCCGGCGGCTCCACTCTCACTCAACAGCTGGTCAAAAACGTCCTGCTTTCTTCCGAACGCACTCTCCCGAGAAAAATCAAAGAGTTTATCTTAGCCGTCCAAATCGAACGGCGTTACAACAAAGACCAAATTCTCCAGATGTACTTGAACGAAGCGCCTTATGGAGGCACTGCCTGGGGTGTAGCTACCGCCGCTGAAACTTACTTTGGTAAAAAAGTTAACGACTTAACTCTCCTCGAAAGCGCCATTCTGGCGGGCATGCCTCAGCGTCCCAGCGTCTACTCGCCTTATGGTCCCTACCCGGATGCTTATATTGACCGCACCAAACATGTGCTTCGTCGGATGCGCGAAGACGGTTACCTTACCAAAGAACAAGAAGAGGCTGTCGGCAAAGAATTGGCCGACGTTGAGTTTCTCCCCCAATCTGTCGGCATCAAAGCCCCACATTTTGTCATGTACGTCAAAGAAAAACTAATTGATATCTATGGCGATCGTCTGGTCGAACAGGGCGGCCTCAAAGTTACCACCACCCTCGACTTCGACTTGCAGGAGAAAGCCCAAACCATTGTTAGCGAAGAAATCGAAAAAGTGAAAAATCAAGACATTGGCAACGGCGCCGCTGTCGTCATGGATCCTAACAATGGCGAAGTCCTGGCTATGGTCGGCAGTAAAGACTTTTTTGCTAAGGATTATGATGGTCAAGTCAACGTCACTACTTCCCTTCGCCAGCCCGGTTCAGCCATCAAACCAGTTACCTATGTTACCGCCTTTAAACAGGGTTATACCCCAGCCACTATGTTGGTCGATGCTGCCACCGAATTCCCTGGTGGCTTCGGTCAACCAGCCTATGCTCCGGCCAACTATGACGGCAAATTCCGCGGCCCGGTTCAACTCCGCTTTGCTCTGGGGAGCTCCTTAAACCTCCCCTCGGTCAAATTGCTGGCTCTAGTTGGCGTCAAAAACATGCTCCAGACCGCTTTCGATCTGGGTTTTACCTCCCTCGAACCGACAACTGAAAACTTGAGCCGCTTCGGTCTGGCAGTTACCCTCGGCGGCGGCGAAGTTCGCCTTCTTGACATGGTTACCGCCTACAGCGCTTTTGCCAACAGCGGCCATAAAATTGAACCGGTCAGCATCCTCAAAGTCGAAGACCAGGATGGCAAAACCTTGTATGAACAAAAATCTATTGAAGGCCGGCGCGTTTTGGAAGAATCTGAGACCTTCTTAATTAACCACATTTTAAGCGACAACAACGCCCGCTTGCTAACTTTTGGCCCTAACTCCTATCTCAATATGGGCAATGAAATTGCCGTCAAAACCGGCACCACCAACGACAAGCGCGACAACTGGACCGTCGGCTGGAATCGTCGGGGCATCGTTGGCGTCTGGGTGGGCAATAATGACAATAGCCCCATGAAAGAAGTAGCCTCGGGTGTTACCGGCGCTTCGCCTATCTGGCGGCGGATTATGACCGAAGTCATTAAAGACCATGCCTCCGAACCCTGGCCAATTCCTGGTAACATCAAGGCCGTTTTAGTAGACTCCGTTTCCGGCTATCCGGAGCACCACGGCTTTGTCGCAAGAACTGAATACATTATCGACGGCACTCTGCCTTCTCTTCCCGACCCCATTCACGCCATGCTCAAACTCTGCAAATCATCCGGTAAGCTCGCCACCGAAGTCGATATCGCCAAAGGCGACTACGACGAAAAGGAATTTGTAGTTTTACAAGAAAAAGATCCGTTTAACCAAGAAGTCAATAAGTGGCAGTCAGGCATCGACGCTTGGCTGGCTGGTTATTCCGACCCCAAGTACCAACCGCCGCGGGAACAATGTGATTCCAAAAAAGACATCGCCATCCGCTTCAAAAAACCCGAAGACCATCAAAACTTTGACGGCAACGACATTCCGGTGGAAATAGACGTCATCGCCGAAGGCGACATTGACAAAGTTGATTTCTTGGTCGACGGCTCAGTTCACCTAAGCTTTACCGGCAGTCGCATTAGCGAAACCACCAATCTAGGTACCGGCCGCCATACCGTCCGAGTCAGAGTCACCATGAAAGACGGTAGGAATGCCGAATCCGAAGAACATCGTATCGGCGTCGGCGGTGTGACTTGGGAAGAACCGACTCCCGCTCCTAGCCCGACTCCTTAAAAAGTAGCAATTTTGAGGTAATGTAAATGGACATAGAGACATTAAAAGAGAAAAAAGCAGCAGAAATTAAAGCCATCAGTGAACAATTAGCTCGCGGCATTTGGCCAATCGACTATCCGTCGGAAATAGGTGTCCGTTGGGCACCAACGGCAAATGAAAACGATGAAGTTATGGAAATATCAGAAAACCTTTTTATCTTAGCTGGTCAGCCAATTGCGATCTTTCCGGATGCCGATGATGATGAAATGACAACGTTCATTTACCACCTTGATGGCAGGATAATCACTCGTACCGTCCAAGGCGAATCTCCATTCGACCCGTTAATTCGGATGCAACTCTTTTACCCTGATCTATAATACCAACTATGACTGAGAAACAGTTACCATTAATTCCCCTGCTTGACACCAGTCAATGTCGTCAATGTCTAAGTGGTCATGGTGCTGTTGACGAAACAACTTACTTTAGCAGTGGTGGAAGAGTGGCCATCATTCAAGGCGGCGGAGACAACCCTCCAGTATTGGCAGCAGGAGTCAGTTCTCTTGCTCCCTGCTTACGGACAGCTTCTCCGGACACATTATGTATCGGAACTTGGTATGGTGGAGAAGAGATGTTGGGGACATTAAATCAAGACGTCTTTCCTTTTTTAGGATACGTACTTCTCGCCGAAGGCTAGCTCGTCACCACCTATCAACACCTCGGACCTCCTCACCACTTCGGAGGTGGTGTTAGGTAGTCACCTCGGAATTGATACTGGTCTAAAGTGACAGCAGTTTATTAATCTCTGGCAGCGTCTTGCCACCGACGAGGTTGAGAATGGAAAGATTAAGCGAACGAGTTATTGCGGCTATTGCTAGAGATGTTGTAAAGAACAGCTTTCTTTCCGCTAAGGAAATAACCGACTGGTATCAGATCCCTCCTGACGAAGCTGATAGAATTGTTGAAAAGTTAGATTTTTGGCGCTCGATAGTAGAATTAGAAACTGGATCAGGAGTAAAAATCAGGGTCCTGTTAAGCACAGGAGAAGTGATATAAGTTGTTTCCCATTATCTCCTCCAACCCCGGGGGTTAACACTTGAGACAACCTCGGGAAGAGTCGCTACTTTTACTCCAGTAAACCAACCAGTTGAGCTGAATACAGTTGCGCTAAGGAGGTCGCAATCTTTTTCCGAACCGGCATTAGTTCTTTATCAGTCAGCGATTTCTTGGGGTCACGGTAAGTCAGAGTCAAAGTAATATTGGTAGAATCGGTTGCCGTTGGTGGTTTATAACGCTTAGAAATAATCGCTGTCTCCACCAGTTTACTCGTCTTAGCAACAGTAAGGAGCAAGTTACCAAGGTAGGTTTTATCTGGAACCTGAAACGTCAAGTCTTCCCTAATCGGTGGCGTGGTTTTAATCGGAATATACCGGGGGTGCGTTCTGGCCAAAGCCATTAACTCCCTCATCAAAATTTTCGCCACCCACATTTTCTTTGCCTTCAATTGTCCCATTACTCCTAGCCGTTTTTTCCCGACCACTATCTCTCCGGTCTGCCCCACGCCAAAACCATCCTGATCAACGTTAGTAGGCACTACGTAAAGTTCATTAGCCAAAAACAACTTAGTCATCAACCCATCAACCACACCCTTCAACTCCTGATAACTCGTCGTAGTCGCTACCACTAATTGTAATTCCTCATTCGGTAGTTCGGACCGTTTTCCTGCCGGGTGAAAAACATTTTGCATTTCAAAGACCCGAATCATATCACGCTGGTTACTTTCAACGACGGCCATGATCGACGGTACCAAAGACCGACGCATATAAACCCACTCGTCGGACAACGGGTTCTTGATTTTTAAGTGTGAGGCCAGAGGATATCCTGACGCCAAAACCAAATCCTTGGCTACCATGGAATAGGTATAGATTTCAGTAAATCCCCAGCCCGTTAGCCACTGTTTTATTTGGTACTCCAAGCGAAAGTTTTCTTCCGACGGCGCATCTGGAATCGTTGTTGCCATGACGGAACTGGGGAAATTATGATAGCCGTAAATTCTGGCCACTTCCTCAATCAGATCTTCAGGAATGGTTAGGTCTCTTGCCCTCCAGGTCGGCGGCACCACCTCATAATTGATAGTTTCCTCATCCCCGCCTTTTTTATTATTTTTAACTTTTAAATTTTCATTTTTAACTTGAATTTGGCACCCCAACCTTTCCAAAATCCCTTTTACTCTCTCTGGTTCAACTCGAAGGCCTAAATACGTGGTCAATCGTTCATCGGTTAAGGTAATTGGCTTAATAACTGGTTTGACCGGGTAAATATCCACCAGTTTACTAGCCACCTTGGCTTGGGTTAGCTTTTGGCACAGTTCGACAACTCGTAACACCGCCATCAGTCCCAACTCCGGATCTACCTGTTTTTCATTGAGTACCGCTGCTTGTGACCGAATCGCAAGTGTCATGGACGCTTGTCGAATCTTAACCGGGTCAATCGATTCAATCCACAGTAGGATATTGGTTGTTTTATCAGTCACCACCGTGTTGGCCGTCCCCATAATTCCCGGCAAATCAATGATTGTTCCTGTACCGTCATCAAACACTACTTCCCCACCGACAAGTCGGTGAACTTTATCATCCAAGGTTTTCAGTCGTTCACCCTTTTTAGCTTCACGAACGGCAATCGTTTTTTTAGTCAACCGGTCATAATCAAACACGTGCACTGGATGCCCCACTTCCCACATCACGTAGTTAGTAATGTCGATGACGTTGTTGAGTGGCCGTTGTCCCACTTGGATGAGACGTTTTTGTAGCCATTCTGGCGACGGTCCAATTTTTACCCCTCCTAGTTTGATTGCCAAAATCCGCTGACACAGTTGAGGATTATTGATGATTTTTATGTCCAGTGATTTGTAACTAGCTATCGGTGGCAAAGTCAGCGGAACCAGTTCAGCTTTGACACCAAACTCTGGCAAAATCGCCGCCGCCTCTCGGGCAATACCGATCACACTCATCATGTCTACCCGATTAGTGGTTACCTCAATGTCATAGATCCAATCACCGTCAACCTTACTCAACCGTTCCACACTCGGCCCGCACAAAGATAAATACTCCTGGATTTTTTGGGGCAAAACGGAGGTCTTCAAGTGTTCCAACAACCAACGGTGGGGTATTAAAATGTTCATAAATTTTCAATTTTTAAAATTGTTCAAGGAATTCCAAATTGGTGCTATATAAAGGTCTAATATCATCAAGGTGTAATCCTGGCTTTAGGGTATAAACCCGCTCCACCCCCCAACCAAAGGCAAAGCCTGTATATTTTTCCGGGTCAATCCCGCCCGCTTTCAAAACATTAGGGTGTACCATTCCGGCTCCACCGACTTCGTGCCAACCGGACTTGCAAAATCTGCAGCCTTCACCGTTGCAGTGGACACAGGAGAAATCAACTTCAAAACTTGGTTCAGTAAACTTAAACATAAACGGCCTAATTCGAGATTTAGCTTGCGGTCCGTAAAACTTCCTGGCGAAATAGTTGAGCGTCCCTTTCAAATGTTGGATAGTGATTCCCGAATCGATCACCAAACCTTCAAATTGGTGAAACATAGCCGTGTGGGTCACATCCTGTTGCCGCCTATAGCATTTACCAATATTAAGCATTCTAATCGGAGGTATCTTAACCCGTTCCATTTCTCGCACTTGGCCGTTACTGGTATGCGTCGTTAATACCAACTCGCCTTTACTAGGATGGGAAGAGGCGTCAATGAAGAACGTTTCCCATTCATCCCGCGCCGGGTGCTTGGGCGGCATATTAAGCGCGGTAAAGACATACCAGTCGTAATCAATTTCCGGGTATCTGACACGCGTAAAGCCAATCCCTTCAAAAATCCTGGTGATTTCCTCAATCGCTTGGGTTATCGGATGCAAATGCCCCATCGGTGGCAATTTCCCTGGCTGAGTCACATCCAGCCACGCTGTTTGCTGGCGGTAATTTTCTGCCTGGTCAGTAAGTGCTTGAACGATAACCTGCTTGGTTTCGTTAATTGACTTGCCGAGTTGTGCCCGCTCTGTACCCGTTGCTTCGGCCATGAGTTTGACAAATTCATTAATTTTGCCTTTTCGCCCGAGATACGTCCGGCGCAATTCCTCGAGCTCGTTGGCTGAACCTGCCTGGGTAATAAGCGCAATGGCTTCGTTTTTAAGATTGTTTATTTGTTCTTGCATCGTTCTTCTAGTCTACTTAAGTTTTAAGCTGGCGGCAATTGTGAGTAATTTTTCCAATAAAAAAAGCCCCCTTGGGGAGCTTGTCAAAAACGCCACCTGACCGCTCCCCTTTAGCCGAGGCTAAAAAAGAAAGCGGTGAAGGCGATTAAACTAGTCATTACTTGCATTTTATTGAGAGCCCTTTGCTTTGTCAACCACAGCCTTGAAAGTATCCGGATCAGTTACCGCCAACTCTGCCAAAATTTTTCTGTCCAGTTCTATCTTTGCTTTTTTTAGTAGCGGGATAAGACGAGAATAGGTTATCTCTAACTTATAGCTTTTGAGAGCCGCATTAATTCTAAGTATCCATAACCTCCTCATATCGCGTTTTCTCAGTCTTCTACCAATATAGGCATACTGCCCAGCGTGAAGGTCTGCCTCCCGACTTACCTTATACAGCCGGCCCTTCGACATGCGCATGCCGGCCGTTCTAGCTAAGACTTTTTTATGGTGTCGCCTCCGGCTGGGCCCGGTTTTGACTCTGGCCATGGTTTACTCCTTTTCAACCAATCTTTTTGTCTAATTTTATTAATATGCCTTCGAAAAAAATTATCGACAGGTAAGGTATAAGGCATCAACCGATTCAATCTGCCAAAAACCTGTGCCGCCCTGACTGCTTTCAAAGCTCTGGCAGTTTGGTTAAACAAACGGTTAAAACGGCGTTTATTGCTCACTACCTTCCCAACATCGTTCGTATTTTTTTGGCCATTTTTCCCGTTACTTGCTTCGGCACCCGGTAAGCGCGAATTTGCCGCTTAGACTTTCTCCGCCGCAAATGGCGCATATTCTGAGCCCGGCGTAAAATTTTACCGGTCTTGGTAATTTTAAACCGCTTGGCCACAATTTTTCTGGTCTTAACCTTCGGCATACGTTTCCTTCACTCACTCTTCATGCTCTCAGCTCTATGTTCTACTTCTTTCTCTGTAACTGGGTATACAATAGTTTACCCATCAACCGGTGCGGAAATTCCACCGTGGCTATATCCGACAATTCGCTTACAGCCTTATTTAACAACTTATCTCCAAAGTCTTTCCTCGTAATTTGCCGGCCGACAAATTTTACCGTCAGTCTCACTTTGTCGCCATCCTCTAAAAATTGTCGTACCCGTTTAATTCGCTGATTATAATCACCTTCGGCAATAAATGGCGTGAACCGAATTTCTTTAATGTCCACCGCTTTGGCCTTTTTCCTGCCGCTGGCTTCTTTCTGCTGCTGTTGGTACTTAAACTTGGCAAAGATGATGATTTTGGCGACTGGTGGATTGGCGTTCGGGGCCACTAAAATTAAGTCTGCCTCTTTTTCGTGGGCCAGATTCAACGCTTCCATTTTGGACATGACTCCAATTTGGCCCGCCTCTTCGTCCACTACTCGCAGCGTTTCCGCTTTAATGTGCTGGTTTAATTGATAAAACGGGCGACTAATGGTACTCCTCCAGGGTAAATTGTACTATACGATCCTTATTTGCGCAATTAGCCATCAAGGATACATTTATAAATTTCTAATTGATTGTCTTTTCCTCAATCTCTTTTCTAATACTCTCTATAAACTTTTTCAGTGGTTGTGCCCCAAAATCCTTGCCGCTTCTCCTCCGTTCGGTAACTGTCTTTTCTTTTTCTTCTTTGTCGCCGACAATGAGCATATAAGCAACCTTTTCTAGTTGGGCATCGCGAATCTTTGCCGACAGAGTTTCGTTGCCCTCGTCGACTTCCGCTCGGACATTTGCCTCGTCTAATTGCTTGGTTACCAACTTAGCGTAAGCTAACTGACGGTCGGTTACCGGCAGCACTTTTACCTGAACAGGGGTGAGCCAAGTCGGAAAGGCTCCACCAAAATGCTCAATCAAAAACCCAATGAACCGTTCGTGAGAACCCAAGGGAGCCCGGTGAATAATGACCGGCGTTTTCTCTGAACCGTCTCTATCAGTGTAGGTGAGCTTAAATCGTTGTCCCATATACAAATCAATCTGGTTTGTCGAAATGGCAAACTCCCGGCCGATGGACGAGTGAATAATAAAATCGATTTTTGGACCGTAAAAAGCCGCATTGCCTATTGACTCCACCATAGGAATGTCCACTTTGCTTGCAGCTTGACGCATCAATTTCTCTGCCAATGCCCACATTTTGTCATCCCCATGATACTTCCCACTGTCTTTAGGATCGCGGAGAGCCAACTCCAAATGATATTCGTTGATGCCAAGCGTCCGGTAATAGTATTCATGAAGCTTCATCACCGCCACAAATTCGTCCACTGCTTGTTCTTTAGTACAGTAAATATGGGAGTCGTTTTGGGTAAAGCCTCTAACCCGCATTAGTCCAAACAGCTCGCCTGAACTTTCGTAGCGATAGCAGGTGCCAAATTCAGCCAGTCTTAGCGGCAGCTCTCGATAACTTCGTGGCTTTGCCTTATAAATCTGATGATGATGCGGACAATTCATCGGTTTCAAAAAATATTCTTCGCCGTCATCTAACTTCATCGGCGGGTACATATCCTTTTGGTAATACGGCAAATGGCCGGAAGTGTAGTAAAGCCCCGCTTTAGTAATATTCGGCGTCGTTACTCGCTGATACCCCCAAGACTTTTCAGCCTGTTTCGCCCAATTCTCCAGTTCTTCTTTGATGATATTACCTTTCGGTTGCCACAAGATAAGCCCCGGTCCCACATCTTCGCTAATTAAGAAAAGTCCCAATTCCTTACCAAGTTTCCGATGATCGCGTTTCTTGGCTTCCTCCCGCCGCCGAATGTACTCATCCAACTCTTTTTGGCTAAACCAAGCTGTGCCGTAAATTCTGGTTAAGACCGGCTTCGTCTCATCACCTCGCCAGTAGGCGCCGGCGACAGACAGCAATTTGAAATATTTGAGTTTCTTGCTGGGTTCGGAAATATGTCCGCCCTTGCAGAGATCAGAATAGTTCCCCGAGGTGTAAAAACTCAATTTTTTCTTTCCGCCTTCGGAAAATTCCTCAATCAGTTCATGCTTAAAAGAGTTACCAGGATACCGGGCCTTTGCTTCTGATATCGTTAATTCTTCCCTTTTAAAGTCTTTCCAATCTTTGACCAACTCCCGCATCTTAGCCTCAATCTTAGGAAAGTCAGCTTCACCCGGGGGAGACTTGTACCCGGCGAAATCAAAGTCGTAATAAAAGCCGTCCTCAATCGCCGGCCCAATCGTCCGTTTAGCCTTGGGCCACAACTCCATCACCGCCGCCGCCAATAAATGAGCAGTTGAATGCCGCAATGCCTCAAGTTGTTCTTGGTTATCAAGCTTCATATCTTACCAGGTCCATCCCTGTAAGGAACATCCTTGCAAGGAACTTCCTTGCCAGGCCAAATCAACTGCTATCGATATAATTTCTCCATCATTTGTTGTAATTCTTGTTGATTACCGGACTGCCCGCCTTTTTGCTGAGTCAAAACCTCAATGGCTTTGGCGTACTGATCAAGCCATGGTTTAATCTGGGGAAACAGGTAATTGGTGAATAGATAAACGATTAATCCCAGAAAAAGCAAATACACGAAAACACTTCCTAAAGCTCGGCCAAAACCAGCCAAGAAGTTCTTCCAAAACACTTCCCCACCCGAGGCGTTGTACACGGTCTTCGTCTCTCCCATCCTCTCTTCCTTAACCACACTTTGATTAACAGTCTTTTCAGCCGATTGGTCATTCATAATGTCCTTTTTACTAAAAAAACCCATGGCCACTTCTAGCCATGGGGACCCCAATTGATATCGGGATGGTTCCACCCCATTTCCCCGATGTAATATCGGGACAACTTCGTTCTCTGGGTTCGTCCCAGTCCGCCCGCTTCCCTGGATGGTAAGCCAGATCAATAGTGGGATTAGAATTTTAGTTTAGCAAAAAAAAGCAACTCGTGCAACCAACTAGCTCGACTCTTCAGCAATTTTGCTCGCGGTGGGCGTTTTTTGTTTCAGGTACTTAGCTCCCCTCTTCTTCGAATACGGTACCTCTGCCGGTGAACTCAATTCTTCAAAAGTTAGCGCCGCAATCCGCATGCCCGGGTACAAAGCCACCGGCATCCTACCCATATTCCCCAGTTCCATGACCGCTACCCCCTCCCATCCCGGCTCAAAAATCGATGCCGTCGAATGCACCACAATTCCCAATCTTCCCAAACTGGAGCGACCTTCAATCCGAGCCAGTAAATTGTTGGGTAGTTTGAACGACTCAATCGATACCGCCAACACAAAATCACCAGGCTGCAGGATAAATTTGTCACCGACAGCCACTGTTAAACTCTCCATCATATCACTGGAGAGCTTCGGATCATGCGGGTCAATATAAGGAAAGCGGCTGTGTTTGAAGACGCTAAACGACGTTCCTAGCCTCAAGTCAACTGAGCAGGAACCAAGCTGCGTTTTTAGGTCAAGAGTCGGCCTAAAAATAATCCGCTTTTGCCGCAACGCTTTCTTAAGATCCTTATCCGCCAAAATCATAAAAGAGTAAGTGTGTAACTCTTAACTTTAGTCACCCGATTGTTCTTTTAACTAAACTATATTGAATCATTAAACCCAACTGGTTACTGTCAGGAATCAGAGGTTCAAGAGGCTTAAGAATGGTAGCCGGATCCATTAGGTCAACTCTGACTTCAGAAAACCATTCCTCTGCACCGACGACGTACTTATAAATGATTGAAACTGTACCATCGGCATTTTTCCCATAGACTACGTCCGCTAAATCCCAAAATCCTGGTTTTACATCCGCTGACAAAGTCATATTTTAAGCGACATAACCGTACTAATTAAATCATATCCCTTTTAACTCAATACCCCACTATAATATTATAAGCGAAGCTTGTAACATCGCTCTGGTTCCAGCCAGAGTTAGATATTATAAGCGAAGCTTGTAACATCGCTCTGGTTCCAGCCAGAGTTAGATATTATATAAAATTAAGGTGTAGCACTTCCCCATTCTAGTTGTACCAACTGGTTGTTAAACTTGTCTATTTTATCCAAAGTTAACCAACCTAGGCCACCTTCGGCATTGGAATGGAGGAAATAATCGATCAGTAGTAGGCTTTTCTCCTGTGCCAGCCTAAATAACGTTACTTCCATGAGAGCGTGAAGGAAATCATCCTTCTTCCAACCACCTTCAGGGTTAAAACCATGTTTTCTCGCCCATTGGAAAAAAGTCCGTTCGATAAGATGCCCCATTGTCCCTACCACCAAAGCTTCAATTGAGGTAGCCATTGAGGGTGTTCCAATCGCATATTGTCGATCTTCGTCACTCGGCTGAGTTATTTCTCCCTGTTTGATTTTTTGGCCATAGATCATCGGCCCTCTGGCCTCGAGCAGAGCCAAAGCAAAATTACCATCTGCCATTTCTTCGGTTAAAGGCAGCTTTTGTTTATCCAATAACCTTTTTAGCTTCCCTGTTTCCGGCATTACTGCCAGTAGCGGAGAGTCTCCTGGTACGTCATTCATTAACCCAATCAATTCATCATATCCTTGCCGGAACTCCTCCACCCGATTGAGATTATCCTTTGCCCACGCCGAAACCTCACTGGCTTTTTCCAATCCTCCCAAAAACTTGCCGGTGACTTCGATTACTCTCGGCTCGATCATATTTCCAACTAATAGCTTTAAAGGAACTTCCTTTAAAGGAAGTTCCTTACCAGGCAGTGGAGCCGTGTGGATTTGAACCACAGACCTTTGCAATGTCAATGCAACGCTCTAACCAACTGAGCTACGGCTCCGCTGCGTCATTATAACATCAATCAATCAGGAAAATTATCTAAGAAAATCTAAAAATCAATTAACCGCCCGACGTTGACATATACCGCTCTTGGGAAAGAAGATACTTGGTCCCCGACCTCTTCACTTGCCCCCAGAAGTAGTTTTTGGATTTAGCCCGTTGAGCTGTTAAGGCCATCCAATTGCGCGATTCCACCACTCTTTTTCTCAGCTGAATCAAAAATTCCCTCATCTTAACAAAGAAATTAACATGATACGTTCCCGGCTCTACAATTTCCTCATCCACTACTTTGTCTACCACCATGCCGGCTTTGGCCAACTCTTCAGCCAAAAGTTTTAGCTCTGCCTGAAGCCCTTCAATTTGCCGTTTAGTTTCCTCTTCTTCCCGGTTGTAAATCGTAGTTTGGATTACCTCTTGATGTCGCCTCAACTCTTCTTGTTCAGCTCTCAACCGGGCTTCTTGTTCCCGCAAAGCCGCCTCTGGATCTATCGGCTGCTGGGGTTTAAGCTCGCCGCTAGCTTGAGGAAAATTACCTACTAAGGAATCTATCGTCCCCGCCGCAATATCACCCGCCGCTTTGCGCGTTTCACTGGCTACCTGCCCGCCGATCTCCAGAAGAGCCTCGGCAAAACTGGCCGGTCGTCTTACCCTCCGAGTTTGGGGCTTAAAAGGATTAATTGTCGAATCCATCTTTTCCTATCGTTAAAACTCCGTAACACTGACGGTTTTGGCTCGCATTGTAGCAATTTACTGTTGGAGAGTCAATCCCGGTAGCGCTGCTTTTCTCGATTAGCTGGCCAAACTCAAGAGGTTGTCCAGCACTTTGCGCTTTTTAAGAAAGTTGGTAAGAATCTCCCGTTCGTGAGAGTTATCAAATCGCTTTCTCTCCTCACTAGATTCGGCTTTGACAATGAGGCTATCTACTTCTTTATCAGTGACGGTTATTTTCAGGTCATCGGCTATCTCCTGGAGAATGAATTCCAGTTTCAACCTCTCTTCAGCGGTCTTGCGATACTCATTCCGTAACTGTTCAGCACTTAAGTTTTTGGAAGCCAAGTACTGATCAACGGTCAACCCGACTTTAGCGGTTTGGTCTATAAGTTGTGACAAGGCCCGATTGACCTCTTCTTCAAGAAGCAGTTCGGGTAGGGTTAGTTTGACAGTCGAGAGCAGGGCGTCAAAGATTTTAGTCAGCTTTTCGTCGTCAGTCGGCTTTTTCTCTTGGCTGTCTTTACCCGGTACCCAAATAAAACCTTGGGCTAATGCCGATTTGATGGCTCCTTTATAATCCCCCAGTGCCACCTCTGGCGCCTCGGCAATCTCTACCCCAAATTCCCAATCTCCATCATTAGCTACCTTTTTAGGAGTAATTTTAGGCGAAGTTAAGGGTTTCAAATTCTTTTCTCGGATTGCCTCCCCGTAGGCCTTGGGCAAAACATGCTGCAGCGTGGCTTCAATTAGTTTCTCTCTGCCCACTTTTTCTTCCACCAGTTTACGGGGCGCTTTTCCCTGGCGAAAACCGGCGACAGTGCTTTCTTTCGCCGCCTCATCTAAGACGTGCTCATAGGCTTCGTCGACCTGTTTTCTGGGGATCGTTAGATCAAACTGCATAAACTCCTCTTCCCAATTCTATCCTGGTTGTCAACCAGGTTACTGTTTGGAATATCGCCATGCTAAGGCCGCTTTTGCGGCGCGTTCATTCGCACCATTTTCGGCATTTTAAATCGTTCTTTACTCTCCCCGATTTGACGTTTACGGTGTTTTATCTCCCGTTTAAACCAGTCAGGTAAGCGGTGGCTGGTTGGCACGACTCGCTTCATTTAAAACCCTGCCCTTCGTAACATCACTGGTAACCATGAGCTCCGCGGCAGTTGCCACAGGCTTTTAAGATAGATTATCGTCAAAAGAATCAATAGACCGATAGCAACTTGACTACGTTTAACTGTGGCGGTTGGGCGAAGGAGCATTATCAGGCCATAAGTTGATTCCGCCAATCCGGCTAAAGATAGGAGAAAGGCTTGGCGCAACAGTTGGATATAATCGTCAAACGTCACCAAGATCCGTAATTTTGGATAAATACCAAAAAAATGCCAGACAGATTCAGATAGGCTGTAGAGGCCAGATAAAATTAGCGCTATAAACACCAACCGTTTCAACCAGTGATTCAAAGTTATTGTTGTCATCGTTTACCCTTTAGAATTTCAAATTTAAAGTGTGCGGCAGAGGAGTTGAACCTCTATACCTTTCGGTACCCCGTACAAATTTTAGTGGGCTGGAGAGGACTCGAACCTCCAAGGGTTGCCCCATACGGTCCTAAGCCGTACGCGTCTACCAGTTTCGCCACCAGCCCAAAATTGTTACGGGGCTATCTATCAATCCCACCACTACGGCATACGATGGTGGGTCCACCGACTTGTCCTGAACCTGTTTACCCTGAGCGAAGCCACGTCAGACGTGGCGTAGTCGAAGGGCCGAAGGATTTAGCCACTCCGACAAAAGGTACGAGGCAGGGCTTTCGATTCTGGCCCGTCGAATGGACTCAGCACTCTGGCGCAGAATTAGTATAACTTAGTTGAGGGAAAATTGTTACTCTTAAGTCTTTTTATGCTTGATAGACCAATTACTCACTATTTACCATAGTTCTTAAAAATAACCCGCCCGCTTTTCTCGATTTTGCACAGACGGCTTGTTCAGCCGTTTTGCAAATCGGAAATACTGCGGGTTCGTATATACCTCCTGATTTTTTAACATTAACTTAAAAAATCAGGGTCTATACGAAAAATCCGAACGTAATCCCGGTGAGGGAAAACCTTCGGATCTAGCCATAATTTATCACAACACTATGAGCCTGTCAAGTAGAAGGTATTCTACCCAATTGAAGGCTATAAGTGTTCAATCATCGTTATTATATAAGATTCAAACTCCTCTTTAAAACTCGGCGGTTTCCAGTTGATACATGAATTTGCTAACCGCTTTCTGCCACGAACCTTGGCTCAAAGGCGTATATTTATCTTGAATTTCTTCCGGAGTGATTAGCCCCTCATCCAAATAGTTTGTCCGTAAAATCTCTGCGGCTTTATCGAAATTAGCTTCATAAGAAGGAAATTCCCAAGTACCTTGCGAGTGCACCCCGAGCCCCAAACAGTTATGACTATCGGGCGGAATGAACTTACATAGCGTGCTTTCTTGCATGGCTATCGCCGGCAACAACCGGTAATCAAGGTTATATTTATCCGCCACATAGACAAGGTAGTCTCCCCAATAGTCGTAAGGGCTTAGAGGCGAGTTATTTTCTTCTAAGAACTGGGCAATAAGAATCGGTCTGGCGTCCCCTGTTTGCACCGCGGTGCTAATGCCTTTGACTGCGCCGCTAAAATTAGACACGGTTAATAACTTATTGGTATCTGTGCCAGTGGTCAGTTGCGACAAGATTAAGGCGGGTAACTCCTGGGTTCGCGTCAGGGTATTTAGACTTAAAATGGAGACAAACAGGGTTAAAGACATCCCTACCAACCAACCACTAACGATGAGGATTTGTTTCATGATCCCTTTACCTTCAAAACTTAAAAGTTTAGCTTCTTATCCTTTCATGAAGTACAGGATGTCATATTCGTATCCAGTTTGCAAGGTTACCAAGACTCACAGGCTATAATATAAGAATGCTCACGAAATCACTCCTAACTATTTTCTTTGTGCTTGTTTTAGTTTTTAGCGCCGCTGCTCCAACCGTAGCCATGGGCTTTGGTTTCCACCTCCTTCATCCGGAAGAAATCAAATTGGCTGCAGCCAATCGAAATAACTCTGAAGAATTTTTTGTTACTGTTCCTTTTGCCTTAAACGACCGGCGCGAGGCGGTTTGGAATGAATTTTTTAGGTTAGCCCAAGAAAACCGCATTACACCTTTAGTCCGTTTAGTTACTCAATCCGATAATCACATCTGGCCGCGGCCGACTAAACGCCAAATCGTTGACGCCGCTAACTTTTTCCGGCGCCTCAATTGGCCTGGCCCTCGCTACATTATTGTCTTTAACGAACCCAATCACGCCAACGAATGGGGAGGAGAGATAAATCCTGACGATTATGCTAAAACAGCCTTATTTGTAGCTTCCTGGCTCAAAACCGAACCCTACCCTTACGTTATCTTGCCTGCTGGTCTGGATGCCGCCGCTCCCAATGGCCCTGATACCCGGGACAGTTTTGTTTTTTTGGAACAAATGCTTAACGCCGAACCGGATTTTCTGGAGTCTTTTGACGGCTGGACGTCCCATTCCTACCCCAATCCCGATTTTACCGCCCCACCCTACCGCACCGGCAAAAATAGTCTTCGTGGTTTCGAGTCAGAATTAAACTTTCTTCGCCGCTACGGCAAAGGCGATTTACCTGTTTACATTACCGAAACCGGCTGGCGGGCTACTAAATCCATTACTCCCCGTCTGAAAAGTTACTACCAAACCGCAGTTACCAAAATCTGGAACCACCCCCAGGTCAAAGCCGTCACTGTCTTTGTCCTTCAGGGTAACCCCGGCCCCTTCAAAGAATTCTCCCTTCTCAATAGCGACAACTCCCCTTCCCCACAATTAAACGCCCTCAATCAGGTTATCAAAAATCTCGATTAATATGTCTTTTGCTTTTCTTGAAACGTCCAGGAAAGTCGGATCAGAAGTAGCCTTCATGCATCAATATCGGTTTAGAATCCCCCATGCATCATCGGCAGATTTTGAACAGGTATTTGCATCGCCGAAAACCATAAGGTCGGAAACGATAATCCCTGCGGTCATAGAAATTCAATCCCTCGCTGCTGCCAAAGGCGGCTGGGCCATTCTCAGCGGTGGCTGGGCAGTGCGCTGGCAATGTCAGAGGCTAGTTGGAAATCGAAGCGCTAGCCCCGAGTTGGATTTCCTCGTTGACTCCTTGACTGCTGCCAGAATGGTCGAAGACCTTGGGTTAGGTTTCATGGTTAATTGGGGTTGTTATGTTGGCACCCGCCGGCTGAATGAGGCAATCACCATCCGTCTAGACATTAATAACTGCGACATCGCGCCCGACGCGGTCTATAAAGCGCCCATAGAAAATGGACAGCACCTTTGTTCACATCCTCTGGCTATGATTGCGCCCTTTGAGTTAATTATGGGAAAATTGGTTCGTACCTACCAGCGTCTTTCCAGAGGCTTAGAGCCCCATCAAAGAGATAGATTTGACATTGCCTCGCTATTAATTGGCCAAGACTCGTTAAGTTATCTTCCCAAACTCGAGCAGGAAGCCGCTTCTGATTTAAGGGTGTTATCATCTTTACAAAGTTTAGCCTTACCAGAGTCGATAGTGGAATATTTAGAAGAAAAAGAGACAGAAACTTTGAGTGAAGTTATACAGAAGATAACAACTTCAAAATAATCACCCCTTAAATTTTAAATGCCTAATTATGCAGACACTGTGTTCATTTCAAAAGTACCTGTCTTCTTGGGTTTTCATTAAGGAAATAACTGAATTATAGAGTTGGTTGTTGCTGTATCCGGCTATTTACTACTCCTTCCTTAATATCATAATCAATCTCACCACGGCTTCGATGTCTCCAAAGTATATCAGCTAAACCAATATTAAGTCCAAATAACAATTTCTGTCGAGATTGTAACTCAAATATTTCTTGGAAAGATACGCTACCACGCTGGTGTATAAATTCAAGCAGTTCAACCTCAGCTTCTATATATGTAGGCATACGTTTTTAAACCAATTTCCCGAAAATAAACAATATAATCAATATAAATTTAACATAAGTGGCTTTCAAGTCAAGATTTTTTCTTATTAATGCCACCCTTCCCGCTATAAAGAGTGGGTTATCATCTAAAGGAGAATGACATATTAGCGTTCAATCACTAGACAAACACTCAGGACAGTGGACAGCCACCCGTCGGGTGAACAGTGGATCTTACTTGGCAAACATTATCGTTCCCACGTTTTATCCTCTGGTACAAAGTCAACCTGATATTCTGGTATTCCAATAGAAATACCATACGCTTTTGCGTCTTTATACAGTACAGGATTTGCTAAATCCACCTTAAATATCTTTCCGGAAAAGATAATGAAGTGATATTTGTCATTTTTATAATCTGCATACCAGTCGGGGTGTTTTCTATCGAATGACTGACTTATCTTTTCGGCAATTATTTGAGCAATATCTTCTGGTATTTCAACTGTATTAAGAGTCCATTGTTTCAACCAAGGGGTTTTATGTTCAGGGGTAATCGGCTCGACTTTTGTGTCGAGAATTCTAACTTCTTTTAATAAAGATGAATCTTCTAGGCTTTCTGCTATTATGATGCCTTTGTAATTCATAGCATTTCGGCCATTTAACCCCGGGGGTTGAATACCCGCTTTTATAATTTAGTATATGATTATATCGTATGAGTTTAAAGAAAAGAACTTTCTTAGCCTATCTTGTATTTGGCTCATTTATTTTAGTCATCGTCACAATTTCATTCATTAAAAAGTTTCCATATGATTATTATTACCTATTAAACCTTTTACGAAGAACCCTAGAAGGTAAAGACGTCTTAGTTGGAACTTTTTGGAAATATTTCTTAATAATCTTTCCATTTTTTATTTCTGAATTTTATTTGGAAAAAAAGCTTCAGACTCAAACTTCTACTGAAAGATTGGGAGTTAAATATCCACTTCGTTTAGGGGTGATGTATTTTTTTGCAACACTAATCTACTTCTTTTTAGTACCCGAAGTCTTAGGCCAAGGTGACACTTATTTGATGCTTCCATTACTTCCAGTCATCGCCCTCATCGTTGCTATTCTCGCTTCTATCTTAGGTGGAATTCGTATTCTATTGCTTAAATATTCCTTTAACCGACTACCGACTGACCTTATCACCCTCCCTGGAGTACTTGTTAAATTAAGAAAAGTAATCCTTTTTCTGAATTTAACCGTTATATTAATTTTATTAGGAATCTTCTACTACGACTACTCAACGCAGGGTATACATCTGCATCTTTCCGATTGGGATAACACGATACAAATTGCTAAGAAAGCTGTTACTTCCAAAGATGTAAGTAAATGCCAAAATGCAGATAAAAAAGATATTTGTGTGGCAACATACATAATGGGTGAGTATAAAAGAAGCGCACTCGATATCGAAAAATTAAACACGAGTCAGTTAGAAGATTTGAAGTTAAAAATTTGTAAAAGTATTTCCCTAGAAAATAGCTCTTACTGTCACAGTGTGGTAGCCGAAATCGTTGCGAACGAGACATTGAGCTATCTAGGAAATAATCTTAAACAGTTAAATATCGAAGCTTTTCTACACAAGCCACAATATTATTTGGATAGTGTTTGTTGTGACCAATCAAGGATAACTAATCCCGTTCATTTGGTTGAGCAAAAAGCCGTAATGCACTACTCCTCAATTTTTGGAGTTTCTGTCGATCATTGGGTTTATGGTCAGGATGAAGCTAAAGAAGAAATATTTGAATTTAAACCATATTATAACAATTACTTACTAATTAATGAAGGTTCTGCTGCTGAATTAGAATCAAACAATATTAAAATCATAAAAGTTGGACAATACGCTAATAGGATTAATCTTACTGTTCCACTCGATGTTGTTTACAAGATGGGAGTAGACAATTTTACTCACTTATTATCAAGCACTATCTCATCTGCTCATCTGTAGGCTATCGTTGAAAGTTTTTGCAGTCACCAGACAGCCACCCGTCGGGTGGATAGGATAGTTCTTCTTCTGAAAGTGTAGTTCGTAAATCGAAGAATATTACTCTCTTGTGCTACAATTTACTCAGGCGCCCATAGCTCAATGGATAGAGCGTCTGTCTTCGGAACAGAAGGTTGGGGGTTCAACTCCCTCTGGGCGCACCTTAAACTTGCGCGCTAATTGATTTCGCGCAATTCTTGTACACAAATTTAAGGTGTAAACACCCATTAACAAGTACTTACATGAACAAGCAGTGGTTTGTATATGTTGCTAAATGTAAAGATAATTCGCTTTACACCGGTATTACCACTAATCCGAAACGACGAGAACGGCAACATAATAACCTTAATGGCGCTAAATCAGTGCGGGGAAAACTACCGGTAAAAATTATTTACACTGAAAGATATCCTTCGCAACAGGAAGCGGCTAAAAGAGAAAGTACAATAAAGAGTTGGAAGAGAGAATATAAGTTAAAATTAGTTCAGAGGAAGTTAGTTAAGAGGTGATAGTTTAAGAGAAAAACAGGGTTTACCCTGAAAAATTCGAAGAATTTTTTAGGGCCGTTAGCTCAGCGGTAGAGCACCTGCCTCTTAAGCAGGGTGTCGCTGGTTCGAATCCAGCACGGCTCACAAGTTTGGTAATATCAGAAGACTATCTTCATGGTATAATCTGCTGTAGATTTAGCATTTTCCCAATTCTGTTTAAACGAATTATAAGCAATTGAATCCAGTCCAATGTGGAGTTGGTAACATGCAAGTCTAAGATTTAAATTAGCTTTATTTGTTGTTGGGTCGGATTGATATTCTTTCAGAATCCTTTGAGTTAAGTTCGCCTCTCTAAATTGAGGATACCACGGCTCGTAAAAAAGAAACCAGGCAATCTCATACAATGAGTCTCCATAAATAGAAGATCCCCAATCTATTATTGCGGCTGGACGATTGTTTTTAACGATAAAATTGAAGTTAAGAAGGTCTGAGTGAACAAGATTTCTTACTTCAGGACAAGCGTGTACGTTTGTTTGCAATTTCTCGTAAAGCCTAGTAAAGTCACCTGTACCGATTGGTGATTTCTTAAGGTTGTCTCTCCATCCGTGAATTAGACTATTCCGCCCATCTTCATTCACACCCAATAAGAAACGTTTCCAGCTCTCAACTTCACCCTTCCCTTGAGCATCCCAATGTCCATACCCCTTTGTCGCACCCAGATCAACGTCGCGCAAAGCTTTGAACATTTTGACGACATCCGGTAAAACCCTCTGAAACTGATTAGAACCCAAGTGTTCAAAAAAATCCCCTTCAACAAACCTTGAAATGGCATAGAATCCTTGGCTACTCTCGCCTATCTCTAGTATTTCAGGAATAGGCAGGCTCGGACTATTGTAGTTGCGAGCGAGAGCGTCTCGATCAAAATTTTCTCTAGCATTGCTCAGACGAACAATATATTTCTGTCCACCCCTCTCGTATGTGTAAGCGTTCGCCCATGCGCCATGAGTAATAGGCGTGAGACTATTCTCGTCTAGTTTGTATCGACTAATAAAAACCCTAAGGGCTTCTCTATTATCAATTCCCGGCATGGACAAATTATAACTGGTTTGAAGGACTAATGGGATGTAAGTAACCCAAGTTGCTTTACGTCTGACAGAAGGTATTAAAAAGGTTAACCAAATCAGCTATAATCTGTTTCGGATGCGGAAAGGCTAGGGTCACTTAACCATGAAGAAAATTACCTACAAAAAAACCCCCTTTGGCGAGTACTTTCGCTACTTAGACGAAATCGACAAAGGCGTCCGCTATACCAGGGAGTATGGCTCTTTTCTCATCCTTTCTCTCGTAGAAGAATTAGGAGAATTAGCCCGCGCCTATTTAGCCCGCCATGGCCGCAAAAAAACCAACATTGCCGCCCAATTGGACGAAAGCTACGAACAAGAGTTAGGCGACATTCTCGTCGCCATTTTGAGATTTTCCCGGATCAAAAATATCAATCTTCACGACAGAGTTATGTATTCTTTAAAAAAAATCGAACATCGCCGCACTCAGCCCAAGCCGGCAAAATTACCTCTTCTCGAAAATAAGCTTCACCCTCGTTGATCTTGCGGCAATACCGGCAACCGGGAAGGATGGGGATTCTCCGTCACCAGCTGTTTTCGTAAGCGTACTACACGCTTAAAAAGTTTTTCATACTCACTAGCCACCGCTTGCCAGGAAAAATCTGCAGTCATGGCGTTGGTGACCACTTGACGCCAGGCTTGGGGATTTCGATACACCTCTAGGGCTCTGGCGATGGTGGCAAACAGCGACCAGCTTGAATTTTGCTCGAAAGCAA
>Ga0155827_17_pt11 | contig 51217 bp, 50 predicted proteins | sample RifCSPlowO2_01_FD_107481 | JGI IMG/M metagenome (GOLD analysis project Ga0155827, IMG submission 107481) | Microgenomates group bacterium RIFCSPLOWO2_01_FULL_46_13 | reverse complement strand
CCGTGGCCGGATCGATGTCAACCAGGAGAGGGGTACATCCCGCTGCCGCCACCCCAAACACTGTCGGATAACAATTCGCTGGCACCACCACCTCGTCACCAACGCCCAAACCCCAAGCCATGAGTGTTAAAGTAATAGCGTCTGTACCAGAAGCACACGAGACGACGTATTTAACTCCGATTAAACGCCCTAACTCTTTCTCAAAAATTTCTACCTGCCGACCTAAAATCCACCTGCCGGAATTACCCACCACATTAAGAGCCTTTTCTAACTGTGGTCGAAGCACCAAAAACTCTTCCCGGGCGGGAAAAAATGGTACCACTGTCCGGAGAGTGGAACCCACTTTCATAAAATAACACCCCTCATCATCACTATCATTTTTTTAATGACTTATAAGGCTAGATCTATAATTTGTTTACTTTTCTACTAACCAATAAATATCTTTCGTATGTGAAGCTAGGGAACAATCCATGCATCAATACTTTCCCTCGTCGACACCACAAATACTAAGAAGTTCTCTTCATCTGCTTTTGTTTTTTCATGCTGATATAAAAACCCCAGAATCGGGTCTTCAAAGCTGGCGTTCGGCGGGTAGCCACGCTGCGTCAATAAATAAGTCATTCCCCATCCGTAATTTGCGCTGCCAGCCCGTAAAAGATTCAGTTTTTGCCCCTTCGTCTCTTGCAAAATTTTACTCCTCAATGCCTCTAATCGCTTCAAACCATGAGGATTATAAATAGTCACTAACTGTATCATGTTAAGCATGATTAAAGTGGCTACCACCACTCCTCCCACCAAAGAGTAAGCCTTCAAAAACCGCGCCAAAAGCAGTAAATAGGGAACAACCATTACCATCCCGTAATACTCCTGTACAAAACCTGGATACATTCCTAACGCCAAACCGGAAATCAAAAGCGCGGTAATCATCAGTTTTAAATTGATATTTTTTTTTGTTCCCACTAACCATAAACCGCTAGCAATCAATAAACCTATCCCCAATCCACTGGGTAAGTTTTTAGTCACTGCGGGTCCGGTTGAAAATTCATCAATCACATTGGAAGAAGCCAAGTGCATCAAGGGAACTTTGGATAAAAAAACCAAAGGCTTCATTACTTTTATCGAAGACAGATTCAGTGTTTTAGAGCCTGATTCCAACGTTGAAATCACCTCTTTACTCAAAAACCACTGGTGACGTAAATCAAAAAATACCAACGGCCAGACAAATATTCCTAAAGCAATCATACCGCCAATTATTTCTCTTCTTGTCGGTCGGAACCGAGAACGCCATAACCACAAAGCTGCGATGACAAAATAAACTCCAAATGCTAAATTAATGTGCAATATTGCTCCTAAACATAGAACCAGTCCGTACCAATATTGTCGCCTCCCTATTTTTATCTCTGCCAAGCACCACAAAATCAAAGCGCTGATTAATATCCCAGGCGTCGGATTAAAAAACTTTCTCTCAAACAAAACCACCGGGAGCGAAATCGCATGGATCAGTGCCGCTACCGCCCCGACGCCAAAGCTGAACAACCGTTCCCCCACTTTGAAAACTATCCCGGTAGTCACCACTCCTATTAAGGCAGCCAGCACTGCTCCCGCCACCGGCTCCCCTCTAAAAATCCAAAAAAAAGGTCCCGCTAAATAGAAATAAAAAGGGCCCAAATAAAGACCGGTATCGGCTGCATTCACTCCGATGGCGGGAAAATGTACTCCCGTTATAATTTGCCGAACCTGAAAGGCAATTACTTCTTCATCCAAGGAAAAGAAAAATAAATCTTTGAGTCGGTACAGTCTAAAAAAACCACTAACAACCAACACGCCCCCCATCACCAGCAGTTCTTTTTTTTCTGGTTTAATGCTCCTGAGCCAATTCCTGGTTAAAACTAAGAAGCCAATCAAATAACGCCGCCTCCTCTCTCATCATGGTAGCGTTAGGTATCACGCAGTGACCGCCGATAACACCAGGCGTAAATTTGAGTATCGGCCGGATGACCTGGGGAAGCGTCTTGGCATACCCCTCGTTATAAATAGTGTTAAACCTGGTATAGACCTGATCAAAACTGATACTCCGTTGCCGACAAATCTTTTTTACTATTTTAGAAAAGATAATATTCCAACCATAATACGTCGTATCCAATATTTTTCCCCACTCTGTCTCCTCAGGTCCCTCAAATTTGATAACCGCTGGTGCCTCCAGTTTCAACCAATGCTCTCTAGCTAATCGATACGACTTGTCATTTACCGGTCCAATCATCTTAGTAAAGGTTTTTTGATATTTTGCCAAGTAGGGATGCACCCCCATAATCGGCGCATGGACGATTAAGACTTTGGTTCTTGAATAAATGTTTCGAGTCGTTCCCGGTTTGACAGTCGAGTCGACAATAACTAACGTCGGCTGAACTTCTACCACCACCTTAGCCACCAGCTCAACAAACCGCTTACTATAAGGAATACAAATATGCAGCACGTCAACCTGTCTATCTTTAAGCTCATCAAAATTGAGATCTCGTCCGTAAACTAAAAAGTGGTGTTTCGCTAACTCCTTAATTGCTCCGCCCACTTCTCCCAAACCCAAAATTCCCACTGCCATTTTCATTTGTTTCCTTTCCTAAACTTGACACTAGTGTAGAAAATACCACCCAATGAAATTATAAACAGCACCCAATATACGACAAGATACGGCCACTTAGCAAATCCAGGTTTATACTGACTAACTTGGCGGATAAAGGTGATAAACGGCACCAGTTGGTAATAACTCTCCATCACCCGCCAGAAGGCGATGAGGAAAAGAATTAGAAAGCTTCCGCCTATCAATAAAAAAATTTTTTGAGGGCTAAACCATCTCTCTAACAACCAAAACCATCCCGCCAAAAGCAGTAACATCTGTGAAGCAATCAACGGAAAAAAGTAGCGACCCTGCAATCCATGGGCAAACCCCATTGATCTCGTCAGAAAGATATCCCAAACTACTAATCCCAAAAGATAAAAACCATTGGTCAAAATCAGCACTAGTAATTGTCTATCGGTTACACTTAACCGCCGCCTTTTTATTATTTGCGCCCAGTAACTGATCCAACCAGCCAAACTTGCCAAAATAGCCACTTTTATTAATCGAATTGTTGATAGGGACAGAACCACTCCCAACCACTTATATACTCCCCAGTACCACACCAATGTTTCTCTATAAAGTTGACTAATCCGCTGACTCAAAAGAATCTTAAAAGACAAAGAGTAACCAGGACTAGCCGGTGAAACCTCTGGCCAAAACGGCAACCAGAATCCACCGCGACGCATAAAGCTTATTAACGACAGTCTAAAAGTAAAAATCAAAATCGCCAAGACAGCCAAAAAAAGTATCCCTTTCCCCTGCTTCTGTCTGGTGCTCATTAAACTCCAAGCTAGTATCATCGCCACCGGTGGAATTAGAAGGTAAATTAATTGCTTGGTAAAAATTCCAGCCACCACTAATCCTAATAATGCCAGTATTCGCTTAAAATTCACACCCCGCCGCAGCACCACCATCATCGTCAAGCTTAAAAAGGTTCCTAATAAATTCATTAACACATCATTATTAATTCCCGAAGAAACAAATGACAACATCGGGTGAAAACTTAATATGATACCAAGACTCGCCCACCGCCACGGCTGATTGGGAAAGACTTCTCGAGCCATAAACCAACCTCCAGTTACCAAAGTCACAAACAAGGCTATCGAAGCTAACCGTGTGAATAAGACCCGGGTGAATAAGTCTCCCTGGTACCCAAACCGATAACCAAGTGCTACCCAGTAGTAATAGAGCGGCGGATAGCGAGGTGACTCTTGTTTAATAAAGTCGGTTCTGGTTGAAACCGGTAAAGATTTGAGATAGCCTTCGTCTTTCCCCATCAGGGTATCGGTGTATTCAATCTTGAATTCAGGATGATATGTAAACTCATTTCTTCCGAGGTTGTTTCGCAACGTCCCCAGCAACCGTTCCGACTCATAAATTTCAAAAGATAAATCGTTATTCGTTTCTGGCGACCGCCCCAACTCAGCATAATTTTGGACTTGGGCAAAATGCGCCTGCTCATCTGGAAAATGCCAAAGCGGAACCATGACTGCCCAAAGTAACGCGCTAGAAAAACTCGTCCAGACAATAACCGCTAACCATCGAGTTGACGACCTGAACTTAATCCTATTAATCATCTCCCTAAACCATTATCCAAAATTCTAATTTTAAAAATTTTCTGTTAAGATAAGAGTAACATTTTACTCGATTATCTTACACCCATGACCAACTTTGCTGATAAAAATATCCTCGTTACCGGCGGTGCCGGCTTCATTACGAACGCAGTGAGTAACATCGGCCCAGGCTTAGATATTACGAACGCAGTGAGTAACATAGCCGCAGCGAAGCTGTTGACCCCAACTTTGTAACCATATGGAAAAGCTGTTTACTAATAAGTCTATTTTAGTTACCGGTGGTGCCGGCTTTATTGGTTCTCATCTAGTTGATCGTTTAGTGCAAACTAAGGCTAAGGTTACCGTCATCGACAACCTCATTACCGGCCACAGAGAAAATCTAAAGGCAGCGGAAAAATCTGGCTTAGTCAACTTTATCCAAGCCGACATTTCTTTACCCGAGACCATCTCAGCACTAGGCACTGCGCACTACGATCTAATCTTCCACCTTGCCAGCCCCGCCAGTCCTCGAGGTTATATGGACAATCCTATCGAAACCTACACGGTAAATTCATTCGGTACGCACTACTTAACCCGCTATGCCCTCTCCACTGGTGCCCGATTTCTCTTTGCCTCTACTTCCGAGGTCTATGGCGATCCGCTAGAACATCCCCAACGAGAAGAGTATTGGGGTAACGTCAATCCAATTGGTATTCGAGCTTGTTACGACGTCTCTAAACGCTTTGGCGAAATGGTACTCACCACCACCGCTCGTCGTTTTGATTTTGACTTTCGTTTAGTCAGAATTTTTAATACCTATGGCCCCCGCATGGATCCAAAAGACGGACGAGTTATTCCCAATTTAGTCTTACAAGCCATTTCCAACCAACCGCTCACTGTCCACGGCGATGGCACCCAAACCAGAAGCTTCTGCTATGTCTCTGATTTAGTCGAATATCTCTTAAGAACCATGGTCTCTCTCGAAACCCGGGGCATACCTATCAACATCGGTCACCCCGAGGAATACACCATGCTGGCTTTAGCCAAAAAAGTAATCGATCTTACCGACAGTACCTCTGAAATCACCTTTACCGACCGCCCCGAAGACGATCCCAACCGTCGTCAACCCGATATCTCCAGAGCGAAAAAATTATTGGGTTACGAACCGCAAATTACTCTCGACATCGGCCTAAAAAAAACCATCGATTTCTTCAAGACAATTGCTCCAACTATGTCTAAAATAAGGTATAAATAAACGGAGCGACTGCCGAACTCTCGGCAAAAATCAATAAGACCCCAAACAGCAATAGTACTGCCACCATCGGCACCAACCACCACAATCTCGCTTCCCACAAGAACCAAAATAGTTCTACCACCACCAAACCTCTCTGCTTCAGTTTTTTAAGGATGTCCCTAACTTCCTTCATCATCTCATTGTGCTAACCTATGGTAACGCAGCCAAGCTTAAAAACAAGTAAGGGCTCCCCGAGTCAGACTCGGGGCTTCTCTCATTTTATAGTCCGAAACCCCGTGCCGACCAGTCTGACTGGTCTGGTACTGGGATAAAATGTAGTTAAACTGTTAAAATATGCTAGTTCCGCTTTTAAAATAGTATCTACATATGGATCAGAAAACAGTCTTAGTTACTGGTGGTGCTGGCTTCATCGGCTCTCACCTCACTGAAGCTCTTATTCGCGCCAACTTTACGGTTGTCGTTGTTGACAACTTTAATCGCTTCTATTCACCATCCCAAAAAGCCAATAACCTTTCTGCCGTTAAAAACCGTCCCCACTTTTTTCTTCACCGAGCTGACATCCGTGACGTCAACATCTTAAAAGAAATCTTTTCTAAGTACAATTTTGACTGCGTGATACATCTTGCTGCCATGGCCGGAGTCCCCCCGTCACTAGAAAATCCCAGGCTTTATGCCGACGTCAACGTCATCGGCACCATTTGTCTCCTCGAAAGAGTCAAAGAATTTGGGATTAAACACTTCATTTTTGGCAGTAGTTCTAGCGTCTACGGCGACCGCCAAGTTGGACCGTTTAAAGAATCCGACTCTACCGACAAACAAATCTCACCGTATGGAGCTACCAAAAAAGCCGGCGAGCTTCTCTGCCAAGTCTATGCCAAACTCTATCACATCCAAACGACAATCATTCGTTTCTTCACCGTCTACGGACCCCGCAACCGTCCTGACATGGCTTGTTTTAGATTCCTTGATTCCCTGATGAAAAACCACCCCCTGATGCGTTTTGGTTCAGGCAATTCCTCTCGAGACTACACCTTTATCGACGATGTTGTCGAAGGAATTATTGCTGCAGTTAAAAAACCCTTTAATTTTGAGACTATCAATCTAGGCAACTCTCACCCTATCATTTTAAATGAATTGATTAGTACCCTAGAAACTGTTACTGGTAAAAAGGCTAATATTAATAAACTTCCCGCCCAACCAGGCGATGTGAATCAAACATATGCCGATATTAAAAAGGCTCAGTCATTGTTAGGTTATCAACCAAAAGTCACCTTATTAAAGGGTATCAGTCAACTATTTGACTGGTACACTCAACATTATCAGTAAACCTATGTGGCATAACCTTCGTACCCTCTGGGAATACCGCTATCTCGTCCTCACTTTCATCGAAAGAGATATCAAAGCTCGCTACCGCCAAACGACAGTCGGCATCGGCTGGGCCGTTATTCAGCCTCTCCTGATGACGGGTATTTTTACTATCATCTTCTCCAAATTTTTGCACGTCTCCACCCACGGTATACCCTACCCCTTATTTTCGTTTATAGCTTTATCCTCCTGGACCTTTCTCTCCCGGTCATTAACATCCGGATCAATAGCCTTAACCTCCAATCAAGGACTCATCTCCAAAGTTTATTTTCCCAGAGATGTTCTACCAATAGCTACCGTTGCCTCCTTGTTTGTTGATTTTGGAATTTCAAGCCTCCTCATTCCACCGCTTCTCTTTATCTATCACCTGCCTTTAACCTGGCATCTGGTCTTCCTCCCTCTCGTCTTAGCCATCCAAGTACTTTTAGCCATAAGTTTTGCCCTCCTCGCTTCCAGTGCTGTGATAGTTTTCCGAGACTTGGTCTATGTCATTCCTTTCTTAGTCCAAATCGGCCTATACGCTTCACCCATCGTTTACTCAGTCAAAAACCTCCAGCCTCAATACCAAGCCTATTTTTATCTAAACCCCATCACCGGCGTTGTCGAAGGCTTCCGTTCAATCCTCCTTTATCAGGAAATACCTAACCTCACCTATCTTAGTATCTCTCTCGCCTTTGCCCTAATTCTCTTTATTATCACCTACCATGGCTTCAAAAGAGTGGAGCAGTACTTAGCCGATGTTATATGAACAACAACGCCGTTTCTTTCCAAAAAGTGACCAAGCTATACTTTACCGGCAAACGTTACCAACCCACTTTCCGCGAATGGACCGACGCCATTCTTACCGGCAAGTCGTTTTATCGTCCCAAAGCCCAGTTGAAAGCCCTTAACCAAATCTCCTTTACAGTAAAACAGGGCAGCGTCATCGGCATCATCGGCTCAAATGGAGCCGGCAAATCCACCGTCCTCAAGCTCATCGCCAAGATTACCTACCCTAATGAAGGCCTAATCGAAACTCAAGGTACAGTTGCTGGTCTTCTCGAACTCGGGACTGGCTTTCACGAAGAGTTAACTGGATCAGAAAATGTCTATATTTATGCTTCCATTTTGGGTTTAAACCGAAAAAAAATTGCCGCCATTTACAAAGAGATCGTCCAGTTCGCCGGCATTGAGGATTTTATGGACACGCCGGTCAAACATTACTCTTCAGGCATGTACGCTCGCCTCGGCTTTGCTGTCGCCGTCCACGTTCGGCCAAACATTCTTTTAATCGATGAAGTTCTTGCTGTCGGCGACTTGGCATTTAAAGAAAAGTGTCTCAGTTTCATGAAAGATTACTGTCGCCACCCTCACCATACCGTGGTGTTTGTTTCTCATTCCCTGGAGAATGTAAAAGCGGTTTGTACCGAGGTCATGTGGATAGAAAAGGGTAAAATCATCATGCACGGCCACCCCGCCCAAGTTATCAAAGCTTATGAAAGAGACCAAAAAAACACCCCTAGCTAAATCCTTTTGGAAGAATCAAAGAATCTTAGTCACCGGTGGTCACGGTTTTCTAGGCACCCACCTCGTCAAGCATCTAAAGAAACTCCTGCCCAAAAAACTATTCATCCCTTCTTCTTCACAGTTCGATCTACGCGACCCAGAAGCCTGTAAATCAGTTGTCAAAGACATAGACATTATTATTCATTTAGCGGCCAGAGTGGGAGGCATCGGCTATAACCAAAAAATACCGGGTGAAATGTTCTACGACAACCTCATTATGGGGGTGCAACTTATGGAAGCTGCCCGCCGGGCAAGGGTGAAAAAGTTTGTTTCCATCGGCACGGTCTGTGCCTATCCCAAGTTTTGCCCTACACCTTTTTTAGAGAAAAACTTATGGAACGGCTACCCCGAAGAAACCAACGCCCCCTATGGCTTGGCAAAAAAAATGCTTCTGGTCCAAGGCCAAGCCTACCGTACTCAATACGGCTTTAACTCCATATATTTATTACCGGCAAACATGTACGGTCCGGGTGATAACTTTAATCCCCACTCATCGCATGTCATACCAGCACTGATTAAAAAATTTGTAGACGCCAAAAATGATCATCGATCCTCTGTGATCGTCTGGGGCACTGGCAAAGCAACACGAGAGTTTCTCTATGTCGAAGACGCCGCCAGTGGTATCATACAAGCCACAGAGAGATACAATGGACGAACACCTGTCAATCTCGGTAGCAACCAAGAAATTTCCATCAATCACCTCGCCAATATGATAAAAGATATTGTTAGATTTAATGGCAATATTGTCTGGGATAAAACCAAACCCGATGGTCAACCTCGCCGCCGGCTCGACATCTCTTTAGCCCAGGAAAAATTTGGTTTTAGACCAATCACTCCGCTGGAAAAAGGTCTAAGAAAAACTATTAACTGGTATTTAAAAACATTTACCGCCTAATTTATAACAAAATGGAGATTACCACGGCTTCTAGCCGTGGCCGAATCCTTAAAAATATTTCGGCTCCAGCCGAAAGCGGCAAGTCAGACTTGCCTGCCACGTTTTACGCGGCGTTACCAGGACCACGGGTTCTACCCGTGGGTATCTATGTTTACTAATAAAACGGTTTTAGTCACCGGCGGCACTGGTTCGTTTGGCCAGACTTTTATTCAACTGCTCCTGAAGAAATATCGCCCTAAGAAACTTATCATCTTCAGCAGAGATGAATATAAACAGTATTGGATGGCCAAAAAGCTCAAAAAGTACCAATCAATATTGCGCTTTTTTCTTGGCGACGTGCGAGATTTGAATAGACTAGAAAGAGCTTTTTCAGGAGTTGACATCGTTATTCACGCCGCCGCATTAAAACAAGTTCCGGCCCTTGAATATAATCCGTTCGAGGCAGTCAAAACCAATATTGTCGGTTCTCAAAATGTCATTGACGCCGCTATCAACGCCACCGTATCCAAAGTTCTCCTTATTTCTTCTGATAAAGCCGTCCACCCTATAAATTTATACGGCGCCACCAAATTATGCGCCGAAAAACTATTCATCGCCTCTAACGCCTATGCGACCGGAAAACCCTTATTTAGCGCCGTTCGTTATGGCAATGTTCTGGGAAGCCGTGGTAGCATCGCCGAAAATTTACACGACGATGGTGTCAAAACCATAGAAATCACCGACGGAGAAATGACTCGATTTTGGATCAGTTTGGATCAGGCGTTTACTCTAGTCAAGTTTGCCCTTAAAGTCATGGTCGGTGGAGAAATCATTGTTCCTCAAATTCCGAGCATGAAATTAAAAGATTTACTGCAAGCCTTAGCCCCCCACGCTTCTAAAACAACCATTGGCCTAAGACCAGGAGAAAAAGTTCACGAAATGTTAATCGCCCCCGAAGAGGCTACCAGAACTTACCTGTTTCGCAATTACTTTGTTATCCTACCCGACGCCACTCCCAACGGCAAGATTTATCAAACTTATCAAAAAACTGGTAAGAAACTCCCCCCCTCATTCAGTCTAGAAAGCCATACTAATAAACGCTGGCTTACCGACAAACAACTTCTTAAAATCGCTCAATTTTAAGGACGATATGCTCTCCTACGGCCGTCAGTCAATTGACAAAAAAGACATCAACACGGTTATCGAAGTTCTCCGCTCCAACTGGCTTACCCAGGGCCCAAAGGTTATCGAATTTGAAAACAGCCTCTCCCGCTTTACCCAAGCCAGATATTGTGTTGCCGTTGCTAACGGTACCGCCGCCCTCCACTTAGCTGCTCTTGCTCTTGGCCTTAAGCCAGGCGACGAAGCAATTACTACTCCTCTTACATTTGTAGCTACAGCCAATTGCATTCGCTATTGCGGCGCCACGGTCAAGTTCGCCGATATCAACCCCACCACCGGTCTAATTGATACCGACGAAATTAAAAAGCACCTAACTCCCAAAACCAAAGTTCTGATTCCAGTTCACTATGCGGGTCAATCATGCGATATGGCAACCATTACCTCCTTGGCAAAAAAACATCACCTTTTTGTTATCGAAGATGCCGCTCATGCCTTAGGATCAAAATATCAGGGTAAGATGGTCGGATCCTGCTCTTTTTCCGATCTAACCTCCTTCTCTTTCCATCCCGTCAAAACCATTACTACCGGCGAGGGCGGCGCCATTACCACTAATAGTTATTCCCTTTATAAAAAACTTCTACTGCTCCGTACCCACGGCATTACTAACAATCCCCAAGATTTTGTCACTAAGAGCTTCAAAAAATATCCCTGGTACTACGAGATGCAAACCTTGGGCTTCAATTACCGCCTCTCTGATATTCACGCGGCGCTGGGTTTATCCCAAATGAAAAAACTACCGAAATTTATCAAACGCAGACATGAAATCGTCTCACTCTACCGAAAATTATTTGCTGGTGACGGCCGATTTCAATTAATTAAAGAGTTATCTAATTCCAAAGCCACATTTCATCTATGTCCCTTGTTAATTGACTTTTCCAAGGTTTCTCTTACCAAGAGAGAACTATTTAAAAAACTTCTTCAAAAAGGAATTAAACTTCAGGTTCATTACCTTCCGATTCACTTACAACCCTACTACCAAACATTTGGCTACAAACTCGGAGATTTTCCTCAATCAGAACGATTCTACAACCAAGTTATATCACTACCTCTTTACTACGGTTTAACCGATACCCAAGTATCGTCCATTGTCACTCACATAAAGAAAATTATTAGTTGATGACCATAAATAGATGACAAAACGAAGCACCAAACAGTTAAGATACTGGGAAGGTGAGTTTGGCAATGCTTACCTTCAACGAAATTCCGATCCTAAACTGTTTGCTAAACGGAAACCGTTTTTTAAGAAGTTACTCGACTCCCATCCAGATATCCTATCGGTATTAGAGGTCGGAAGCAATATTGGTGGCAACTTAAACGTCTTGCACTCGATAAATCCCCAACTCAACCTTACCGCCATTGAGCCGAATGCCAAGGCAGCAGCTGTGGTTAAACGAACGCTTCCCGAAGTCACAATTTACCACCAAAGTATTTTTGATTGCGATTGGCATAATGCCTTTGACCTGGTTTTTACCTGTGGTGTTCTTATCCATATCGCCAACCAAGATTTGAAGGAAACTCTGTCTAAAATTTATAATGCCTCGAAAAAGTATATCTTAACCATAGAATATTATTCGCCCAGACGAGAACAAATCATTTACCGAGGTTTATCTGATGCTTTATTTAAACGTCCCTACAATAAAGAGTGGCAAACAGTGTTTCCAAAACTGCAACTAATCGAGTCAGGCAAACGCATCGCCAAACCGATTGGCCAAGATGAACCCGGCCGCTGGTGGCTATTTAAGAAACCAAATACGAAAAAGTAAATCTATGTCTTCACCGCGATTGCTTATTTTGGGCGCGGTCTTTCATCAAAAAGCCTTGTTTACCGCAGCCAAAAAACGAGGTTTAGTTGTCTATGCAGTCGACAAGAATCCTGAAACGGAGTTAACCTCGTTGGCCGATTATTTTTTTCCTATTAGTACCGATGACGTCGACCAGCTCGTCTCCCTCATAAAACGGGAGCAAATAGCTTATATCACCACCGGAGCCACCTTTGATGCCATCTACACCGCAGCCGTTATCAAAGAGCGACTCAATCTCCCCTCTCTTCTTCCCTCTTCAAAATGTTTAACAGTCGCTCTTGATAAGGCTAAGACCCGAGCTGTTTTAGAGAAAGCTGGGTTACCAGTTCCAACCGGTGGTGTAGCCACCACTTTAGAAGAAGCGTGGGCGATCGCGGACAGATTAACCTTCCCTCTCATAGTTAAACCCGCCTACGCATCAGGTTCGAAAGGTAATAGCAAAATTCACTCTCTCCGACAGCTCCCCAAAGCATTTCTTGAGGCCCAACGAGCCAATCAACGGAAAAAAACCCGGGCAGTGGTATTTGAAGAAATTATCATTGGTAAAGTATTATCCGTTGAGGCCATTACTATCGGTAAGAAAACCTACACTGTTGCCGCCGGTGAAATTGATGAATTGCCGGGTAACTATAATCCAGTAGTAGGGACGATCACCCCTGCCAAACTTCCCGCGGCTACCTACCAAACAGTTTGTACTCTCAATGATCAAGTCATGACTGCGCTGGGAATTAATAACGGCGCTACTCACGTTAATTACATTGTCGACAAGCATGGCCAACCATATCTAATTGATTGTAATCCGAGATTGGGTGGTGGAGAAATTGTTTGGGATTCAATACCCAGATCGTATCAAGTGGACTTGAGTGACATGGTAACTGAGCTCGCCTTGGGGGAAAGACCAAAAGTTAACTATTCATTTCAGGGGATTATTAGCGGCTTGAAGCGACTAATCCCTCCCCAATCGGGCAAGTTTTATGGGTTAACCTGGGACAAAAAAGTTCAGAAACGGTTATCGATTGGTGGAGTCTATCTTTATCTTAAACCGGGCACAGCGGTGACCGCTTCTCCCAAAGTCACAGGAGATTTAGTTGGCTCAATTACGTCCTGGGGAAAGACTCACGCCGCCGTTACCAGCCAACTGGCTGAATTTGAGAAAATTCTTAACTGGGATATCCGTCAGACTCGATGAGAACGTGATCCCTTATATTGTGGCAGGTACTTTGAAATTTCTACTTTGCTGAAGTATTTCAAAAGATCATACGATTGTTGATAGCCTTTGGGAATTGGATAATACAATTCATCACCTTTTCGCAGTACCTTTTGAAGTGTTGCCCATGGGTATGGTCGATTGAAATAGACTCCATTTGCTGTGTCCAGATCCTTCACCACATTAGCATGGTAACCCACCACCACCCCCGCTGCAATTCTAACGTCAGCTGCATACTGGCTCATACTACCAAGCCATGCCCCCCGCCCAACGAAACTAAAGTCTTGCTGGTGTTCTATAGTTCGTCCTATCCAGGGACGTAAAGAGTGTGACGTCATCACTCCAGCACCGATAAACACGTCTGCTTCAACCACCCAACCCTTTGATAGAGTCGAATTTGCTCGCAATTGTGAGTTATCTCCCATGTAGCATATTCCGGTTGTCAGACTACGACGCTCAATATTTACCCGATTAGCAAAGCGTGTCCCAGACGCCAATAACACCTCGTCTCCGAGTACCAAATTGTTTCCAACCTTAACGTCGCTCTTGATAATACACCGATGACCAATAGTGGCGTTGTTTCCAATTTTCACGTCTGGCTCAATTATGCAACCAAGTCCTAACCGAAGGTTAGTTCCATGCTTGAAATCCTTGGCTATCCATGCATTAATTTCTGATATGTAGTGGAACTGATCTAAAGTCAATCCGTTCAGCCTCGGTTTAATACGCCAATTTTTTGGATTAAATAGTTCTAGTCCCTTGGTAGCAATCGATTTTTGATTCAATTGTCTTTCCTCCTTTTCAGAATAAGATATTATCATCTCAGATTTGTCAATACAATATATCTCCATGTTTTACTCTTATAAAAAACGTCATCGAGTTATCTTTTCAAGAGAATTTATTACAAGATAGCCGAAAACCCCTGAGCCTGTCGAAGGGGATGAAGGCGATCTTAAGAGTATGAGCGAAGCGAATTCAAGGCGTAACATACTCCTCCCCAACAAATGTCGGGGAAACCGAGGCTTCTTAGGCCTCGGAAGTTTATTTTCCATTGTCAGATTTCTAAATCGCCTGCCTGATGGTATTTTACAATTTTAATAAATTCAATTATGCTTTTCCGAACACTGAAAGATGAATTATCTGAGTATACTTGCCAGTTTGGTTTATTAAAGTACTTAAGATAACGCACCACTCTCGGCCGATGCCACTTGTCGGTGACAATAATGACATTTGTCTCATGTTTGAATCTCTCTATTAACGATTCCACTTGGGTACGGCTGTCCTCTATCTTAAAGGATTTATCAACCACCACTTCCCACTTTATGTCTTTATCAAATAATTGATTCATTAGTGGTATCGCCTCATCTTTTATTTCTTTATAGGCTGAAAAGATAAGCGAAACCGAGGCTTTGATCGCTATAAGTTTTACCGCGAGCCTTCTAGCAGCGAGTAACCGTCGCTTATCTTCGCTAAGGCCGGGATAACGTTTGCCACATAGAATGACAATAAAGCATGGTGAAGCAGTCAGATTGATATCTTCTGAATTCTTAAGGTAATCGGCGATAAGCTCCAAGATATAGGCTAGCTGGTAATGTCGTCCCATGAGAGTGGTTGATTTTTTTTGATTGGCCGGCTGGCCTTTTTACCGACAAACAGATCGAGGTATTTTGGTTCCAAACCAATTCCAGGACGAAGTATTGCCATATCAGCTTTAGTGATTGTTTGACCGGCGCTAATATTCCTGATGGCAAAAATGCTGCGTCTTGCCCTCTTTCTTCTAATCATTTCTGAATCTAATGGCCGAATAATTGGACTCCCCAAAGCCTTCTCCGTCTCCCTAATGTTATCAATCATCTGTTTAAGTTCATCGGGTTCCAACGAAAAAGAGTGATCATAACTCTTTAACTTTCTACTCACTGTAAAATGCTTTTCAATAATCCGCGCCCCGACTGCCACCGCTACAGCCGGAATCGTCAGGCTCATCGTGTGATCTGAAAGACCAATGGGATACGCAAAGGCTTGTCGCATTGTCTCAATCATGCGTAAATTGGCTTCTTCAGGTTTTGATGGGTAACCTTCACCCAAAATGGTATGTAAAATAGCAATCTGATAATTACCGGTGCCTTCGATAGTCGCCACCGCTTCTTCAATCTCCCCCAGGTAACACATGCCTGCCGAAAGAATAATCGGCTTTTTCTTTCGAGCAATATGGTTGATAAACGGCGTGTCGGTAATTTCAAAGTTGGCAATTTTATACGCTGCCACCTCCACCTCCTCTAACTCTTCAACCGCTTGATAGTCAAAAGGTGTAGATAAGTATATGATGCCGTTCTCTTTGGCTCGTTTCGCCAATTTTGGCGTCCACCCTCTCGGAGCTTGTAGGCGTTTATAGAGTTGGTAGAGGTTTGTTTCTTCCCCAGTTTTGGGGTTTTTTATTCGAGAAATGGGATTTTTAGTGTCGACAGAGATTGTCTCAGCCGAATAAATCTGAAACTTAACCGCATCAGCACCAGCCGCTACTGCAATGTCAATAAGTTCATAGGCTTGATTTAATTTCCCATCATGGGTAGAAGCCGCTTCGGCGATAATAAAAGTGGGTTGGTTATCACCGATTGGCCGACCGGCAATACTGAAACTGATGCGTTTTGACTGCATATAGCTATTATAGATCCTCTTTATTCTTTATTCCTTATAAACCTAAATCCTCTTTTGACTGCAGATAGAACCTATCGTATATGTCAACTAAACCAGCCTTTTCTATCTCCCTAATCTCAACCGAACTCAAAATTCCCTTTACCGCCTCACCGTAACTATGGTACTCAATTCCCCTTCCCATCACCTCTTGATGTAAACCCGCTACTTCATAGAGCTTCGGTTCACCGGCAAATACTATCCCTGACTCTAAAGAATCTATGGGGGGCAATTCCTCCCAACCCCTGACCGCATATGCTGTAGCTTGAAGTCCAAGTTTGGCAAACAGTCTTTGTACCACCACTTCTGCCTCATAATTTCCCAAAAAATCGTAAGCGAAATTAACCCTCGTAATTCCCAACTGCTCCGCCTGCCAGCGTATGGCCTCAACGGTATAGAAAGCAGTAATGAAATTTTCCAAAAGTTTTTCGTGACGTACTCTATCACCCCATTTTTTTACCCAAGAGGCAAACGTATCTAAGGAGTTTCTCATCATGAAAACCAATCTAAGTTTATCTGGGGGATAACCTGTTGGTAACAACACGTCCAGGGGGTTAAAAGTTGATTCCAAAGCCGTATATGGACCAATGGTTTCTTTAAGATAGATCATTGGTTTCTGGCTTCTTCCGGGAATGTAAAATTGACTACCCTCCCCTTCTTGGCCCTGAATAAACCATCTAAGTATAGCTTTAAAGGGTTGGTAGTACGTTGGGATCGGTTGATTATCCGGCATCCGTGCCCCAGCTGCAAAAATTCTAAGCGTGAGCGTGGATCCGCTCCTGCAGGGACCAATGTTGAGTATCATCTCCGCCGGATCAACGGGAACATGAACTCTTCTTGAGATTTCTGGAAACGTGATCATTCTCTCTGGCTGGTACAAAGTTTCGACGGAAATCATAGATGAGTGCTATTTTAGCCTATGTTACAATTTGTTTGATGAAAAACGCCACCGCTTTAGCCATCATTCCCGCCCGAGGAGGCAGCAAGCGCATCCCCCACAAAAATATTAAACTCTTCCTCGGTAAACCCATCATCAGCTATTCAATCCAGGCTGCCCTCCAATCAGGTTGCTTCAATGAAGTCATGGTTTCCACCGATGATCAGGAGATTACCCGTATTGCCAAGAAGTTTGGCGCTGTTGTCCCTTTTCTTCGTTCCCAAAAGGCGTCTAACGATGAAGCCACCACAGCGGATGTCATTGACGAGGTACTCCACCAATATCGTCGCCGAGGCCGTCAGTTTGAATTTTTCTGTACCCTCTACCCCACAGCTCCCTTTGTTACCCCAGAAAAGTTACGTAGTGCCTTTGAAATATTGAAAAAAACCGACGTAGACTCTGTCATGCCCGTTGTCAAATATTCCTCTCCCATCCAAAGAGCATTAATAATTAAAAACGGGAAATTAAGACGTTTGCATCCCGAATATGCGAAAACTCGCTCTCAAGACTTGCCCCCCACTTACCACGATCCTGGTCAATTTTACTTCATGCGCACCAAGGCCTTCGTTAACAGACACTTAACTAACAATACCATTCCTTTCGAAATTCCGGAGCTCGAAGCTCAAGACATCGACACTCCCCAAGATTGGATAATAGCCGAATATAAATATCGTTTCCCAAAAGGCAATCTCTAAAGATTCATTTTCATGTTAACCAGGAGACTCGTGATCCTACAGAAAAAAATTGACATTTCTCTGACCACTCTCACCTCTGCTTTTGCCGAATTCCCCCGCATTTTTGCCGCCTGCTCGTTTGGGAAAGACTCACGAGTGATCATTGATTTATCTCTAAGCCTAAAACCTGATCTGGAATTTATTGGCATTGATACGGGTTATGAGTTTCCCGAAACCCTTAACTTTGCCGATAAGCTCGTCCGTGCCACCGGCATGAACTTCCGCTGGATTAAGCCTTCAACCGCTACCAAGAAAATCATTGATCAGGAATACAATGGTTCTTTTATCAAAAATGGTCAGTATAAATGTTGCGCCATGAAGCTCCCGGCTATTGAAGAATTGCTCTCCCGTTACCAAGCCTGGATCACTGGTTTGAGACGAGATGAAACTGAATACCGTAAGAACACCAAATTGGTAGAGTCGGGCAGAATTGTTAAAGTCAACCCCCTTGCTCATTGGACGAACCAAGATATTTGGCAGTACATCCATAGTCGCCACCTCGCTTACCACCCCTTGTATGATTTGGGCTTCACCTCTCTTGGTTGTCAACCTTGTACCACTAAAGGCGTACTCCAATCTGGAGGCGGCAGGCAGGGTCGATTTGAACGGGCAGGCAGACTTTCAAACACTCATAAAGCCGCCGGCGAGTGCGGGCTCCATCTGCTTTAAACCAGTCATAAGCATTACCAAACCAACATGAGAACTACTTCTATGAATGTTATTATTTTTGCCGAGGATGCCGGAGCTGCTAATTATGTTGCCGAACTACCAGAGGCTTTACGCCAACGAGGAATTTCATCAATACTTCTAGCTACCGGCCTGGCGAAAAATATTTTGTACCAACGTAAAGTCACCTTTACCCCCACCCCCTCATCAACCGCCTCAAACATACTGACCACCTATTCACCTCAAGTTCTGATTACTGGCACTGCGTTTAACCCCGATTCCCTCGGCCTACTGCTAATAGAAGCTGCTCGAGAAAAATCAATCATCAGTGTTGGCGTTATTGATGCCGCCATGAAAGTCAACCTCCGCTTTAAAGGTCGGGGAAGAACTGCTTTAACCTACGCTCCCGACTACATTTTCGTACCGGATTTAACAGTAAAAAAAAGTTTTCAAAGTTTGGGAATAAAAAACTCTAGAATCAAAATCGTTGGTCACCCCCACTACAACTATGTCAGAAAGCTCAGGCTTCAATACGAACAGAAAGGGAAACTAACCATCAGACAACAAAATTTCCCCCGATTGAAAACTAACCAAAAGCTAGTCGTCTTTGCCACCGAAGGTTCAGCTCGCGTCGTTAAGTCTAAACCCTCACCCAACCAATATTCTCTCCTAGGCTGGAACAATCATTCTGGCAGAACCGAGGTTGTCCTCGAAGAATTCTTAACTGTTATCACTTCGATCAAACCCCGTCCCTACCTAATCCTTCGCCTTCACCCCCAAGACAAGCATAGCGATTACAAAAAGTACCGTTCCTATTTTGACGCTTTTAGCCAAAATGAACTTCCATTCCCCCTCCTCTACTCAGCCGACCTGGTCGTAGGACTTACCTCAATGCTTATAACCGAAGCGGCATTGTTGAGAACCCCCACCCTTTCGATCCTGCCCCGCAAAGGAGAAGACGCTTGGTTACCGACGATTGCCTGGGGTTTAACTGAAAGCGCCTATTCGCCCCGCCAGATCAGACAATTATTAACAAAATTATTAACCGGCTCTCATCCTTCTATTTTCCCTAAAATAATTCCAAACAACTGTTTAACAACAGTAGTTAATCTTATAGAATTACTCTTGCGACATGAAAAACCACAAGCTATTTAGGGCCGTCATCATCGGTTGCGGTAAAATTGCCGGCGGCTACGATAATACCACTGATAATAAGATCCGCACTCACGCCAAAGCCTACTCTACCCACCCCCATACCCAATTAGTCGCCGTTGCCGACATCTCCATCGACCGGGCTCAAAAATTTAGCGACCGCTGGGGTCAGCCTAAAGCCTACTCTCACCCCAAAGAAATGCTCAAAAAAGAACAACCGGATATTGTCAGCATTTGTACGCCCGACGAAACCCACGCCGATTACCTTGATTTAGCCTTGAATTTTACTCCGAAAGCGGTCTGGTGCGAAAAGCCCCTCACCACTAACGTCAAACGCGCCGAAACGTTAGTCGATCAATACCAGAAACAAAAGATTTTATTGGCCGTCAATTACCAACGCCGCTTTGATCCCCTGATCACCGCCTTAAAACAGGAAAAAGATAAAAAACTCGGAACGCCCAAAAAGGTAGTCGTCCACTATGGGAAAGGTATACTCCACACCGGTTCTCACGCAGTCGATCTATTGATTGACTGGTTTGGCCTACCCACTGATTTTAAAGTATTTGATTCACTTTACGATTTTAGTACAGCTGATCCTACTATCGACGCGCGTATAATGTTTGACAATCTACCGGCTTACTTTATTGGCCACGATAGCCGCCACTACCAAATTTTTAAAATTACCGTTTTTGGCTCTCTGGGAAAAATAACTATTCCTCATTCAGAACCGACAATCATGAATAGCGTACTCACAAAAATAGTTGCCGGCATAGTTAAGAGCGAACCTCTACCTTCTACCGGCGCTACTGCCCTAGAAACACTCAGAGTGTGCGCTTCGTTAATAAAAAGGTTGTATGAAACAATTGGCAATTAATGGTGGCAAAAAGGTACGAACTATCCCTTTTCCTGCCTACGTCACGGTGGGCGAAAAAGAAAAGCAGGCGATAGCACGAGTGATTGACTCGGGCGTTCTTTCTCGTTTTTTGGGCGCTTGGCACGAGGATTTCTATGGTGGACCAGAAGTAAAAGCCTTTGAAAATGAGTGGGCAAAGTACTTTGGCGTCAAACACGCCGTCGCCGTTAACTCTGCCACTTCCGGCATCTACGCCGCCGTTGGCGCAGCCGGGATTAACCCCGGCGACGAGGTCATCGTGTCACCGTATAGCATGAGCGCCTCAGCGGTAGCTCCCCTCATCTATGGAGGCATCCCGGTGTTTGCCGATATTGAAACGGATTATTTTTGTTTGTCCCCCGCCTCAATCGAAGCCAGAATAACACCGCTGACCCGAGCCATTATTGTCGTAGATATTTTTGGCCAACCTTACGATGCGGACATTATTAACGCCATTGCCAAAAGACATAAACTTATCCTGATAGAAGACTGCGCTCAAGCTCCCGGTGCCAAATACAAACGCCGTTTTGCAGGCACGTTGGCAGACATTGGCATTTTCTCACTTAATTATCATAAACATATTCATACGGGCGAAGGTGGCATGGTAGTGACCAATGACGATAGGCTGGCCGAACGAGTCCGACTCATTAGAAACCACGCTGAAGCGGTCCTTAGCGACAAACCGTCAGATACTCTGGTTAATATGGTTGGCTTCAATTACCGCATGACAGAAATTGAAGCAGCCATTGGCAGAGTTCAGTTGAAAAAGCTAAACCGTCTTCTTAAATCACGCCTAGAGAACATTGCCTATCTTAAAAAGAAATTATTTTCACTACCATGTTTGGAACCGGCCAAGGTTCGCCCTCAAACACAACCCGTCTATTACGTTTTAACACTCAAATATAGAAAGCGGACTAGTGGGGTGCCTCGCGACCGATTTGTTGAGGCAGTGGCAGCTGAACTCGCGCCGATTACACTCCGAGAGACCGAAGGAGTCAAAATAGGTAAGGGCTACACCAGACCCCTCTACCTTCTCCCCCTATTTCAAAAAAGAATTGCCTTCGGGAAAAATGGCTACCCCTGGATGAAACCTATCTATTCCGGCCATGTCAGCTATAACCAAGGCATCTGCCCAGTTGCCGAACGAATGTATGAAGACGAGTTGATTACCCTTGGCATTTTCCAGTCACCACTGATCAGAAAAGATCTCAACGATGTAATTGCGGCCTTTCAAAAGGTATGGGAATATAGAAGTGAACTATTATGAAAATCCATTGTCTATTGACCACCACCCTATCTCCAACCAGAAAATTTCTATCTAGAGGTTAAAGACTCGTTTGTAATAGGCATTACCCTGTTTAGCCAAATATAGACTCAAGTCCTCAAAGAACTTCTTCGGGGGAAGGTGGGCGATTCGCTTTTCCATCTTTTTCGCCGAATCCCAATACTCACCCCTTCGTTTTCGAATCTCTTGATAGTCGTCATAGACCGCCGCTATGACAATTGTGTCGGCCACTTCTCGACCTTTAACAAAACCCCGACGCCTTATCCCTTCTAACCGATAACCAAGAAGTTCCAGCCGTTGTTGCCAACCTGAAAGTCCAACGTGCTGTCCTGCATAGATTCTTTCCAAACCTAAAGAATCAAAACCGTGTTGACTTATCCGCGCCACCGATTCTAATGGCATCAGTAACGAATAATTTTTTACCAGCTGCTTATTAATCACTATCCCTAATTCTGCCTCTTTTTTTTTAAGATCTATTTGGGAAAGCGACACTACCCCGATGTACTTATTCTTATCGGAAATAATTAAAATCAGCCTATCCTCTCCTCCTTCAAAAAAGTCTAATTGTCGTTTCGGTGTATTTGGAAATTTCCCGTGACGTAAATACCTAGTTACCTTCTGGTCATTAAACCAAGAATACCAATCAGATTTTTCCGCAAATTTTCTGGTTGGAATACATAAATCAATCACCTCACCTTTAAGATAAACGTCAAGTTTCATAAATTCCTTTAACTATAATCAGCTCCCTAAAGATAATTTTAAGTTGCACTTTACAGCAAACCACCATCAACTGGCAATATCTCACCGGTTATGTAACTGGCATTTTTTGAGCATAAGAAAGTTACTATACTGGCAATCTCACTCGGTTCGGCCAGTCGCCTCAACGGAATCTGCGGTAATAATCGTTCAATCAGTATTTTATTTGGTATTGTCTTCAACATGTCAGTTTTAGTATAACCGGGACAAATGGCATTTACGGTAATCTTCTGTTTCGCCAGTTCTTTGGCTAAACTTTTCGTTAAGCCTATTATTCCCGCCTTACTCGCAGCGTAATTTACCTGTCCGTAAGCGCCGCCAATCCCTACTATTGAACTTATATTTATAATTCTGCCGTTCTTATTCACTATTGGCAACACATTTTTTATCATATTGAATGTGCCAGTTAAATTAACATTTATCACCTCATCCCAATCAAAATAAGTCATTTTTACCAGTGTTTTATCATGATTAATTCCGGCATTATTGATTAAGAAATCAACTCTTCCAAAATTAATCTTAATCTTTCTGACTAACGCTTCCACTTCAACTCGATTTTCTATTCTGGCAAAAAATAGCTTACTGCCAGGACTATATTTTTGAATTATTTTTAAGCTGTTTTTTGCCCTTCGACTAGGTTTACTTGCCATCATCGCTACCACCACTCCATTTCTGGCCAAGTCTAAGGAAATTGCTCTCCCAATTCCTCGGCTCGATCCCGTCACCACAGCGGTTTTTCCTGCTAATCCTTTCATACATTCTCGACCAACATCGCCACCCCTTGACCCCCACCAATGCAAACGCTAGCTAACCCCAGCTGCACTTGCCTTTTTTTCATTTCGTGAACTAAAGTAGTTAGTATTCTGGCTCCGGTTGATCCTAAAGGGTGACCCAGAGCTATCGCTCCGCCATTAACATTAACTTTTCTGGGGTTTACCTCCAAAAGGTCAATCACTGCAATACTTTGGCTAGCAAAAGCTTCGTTTATTTCCCACAAATCCACTTGAGACAACTTTACTCCCAGTTTACTAAGACACTTCTTGGCAGCATAATATGATCCTAGACCTTGATATTTCGGCGCCAGTCCTACGTAAGCATAGCTTTTCACTAAGACCATCGGTCGAATGTGGTTATTTTTAACAAAACTTTCTGATCTCAACAAAACCATCGCTGCTCCGTCACTTAGAGACGAAGCATTTCCGGCCGTCACTGTTCCCTCCTTTTTAAAAGCTGGTTTTAATCTACTCAAGCTTTTCAAAGAGGTATCCTTTCTAGGTGGTTCGTCATCTGTAATCACTCGGTCTGTATCTTTATCCACAACGCTGATGGGTACCATCTCATCAGCAAATCTTTTATTTTCCCTCGCCGCCACCGCCTTTTGGTGACTTTTTAAGGCGAACTTATCTTGACTCTCTCTTGAAATTTTAAATTTCTTCGCCAATATTTCCCCAGTCATCCCCATATGCTGGTTAATAAGAGAGCAAAATAAACCATCTTGTATCATTCCGTCTCTAACACTCTGGTTGCCGAATTTTACTCCGAATCTGTACCCATCAAGATAGAAGGGACACCTGCTCATACTTTCAATTCCTCCGGCCAAAATTAAATCAGCGTCTTCGTTTTGAATTGCTTGTGTTCCCAAAATTACGCTCTTTAAACCCGACCCGCACACTTGATTGACAGTCATTGCCGGCACTTTAACATCAACTCCTGCTCTCACCGCAGTAATCCGTGCTGGATTCTGACCTAAGCCAGCCGACAAAACATTCCCCACTATTACCTCGTCAACCTCCTTGTAAAAGTTTTTAAAGGGATCAATTAACTTAATAATTACCTTAGCTCCCAAATCCGTCGCCTCGGTTGTAGCCAAACCACCACCATACTTACCTACCGGTGATCTTTTGGCATCGATAATAAAAACGTTTCTATTCATTAAAAGATCAACTCTGCTTATTAAATAACGCCATCTGATACCTCTAACCTCTCATTGCTCTAGAAAATTTCGCTGCATCCTCATTTTACCATCGCCTATCACCTTGTTATAATCAAGACGAATTAAACTTCATCATTGAAGCTCCACGGCCTAAAAGGCCGGCGGCATAAAATTAACTTTCATCACCTCCGTTATGAAGTCATTTATCAAAATCAACCAAACTTTTTGGAAAAATTATAACGAACCGGTCAATACCAACCTGCTGTTAGTGGAAGCCAGTCATCACCCGGTGATATTCCACTCCAATGCAGTCGTGGGAAAAATGATCGCCCAAGCAAAAAATTTGACCATAGCCTGGATAGGAACAGCCACCAACCCGAAAATCTTACTTAGCTACTCTCCCACTTCTATCTGTCTATCTTTTTTACGTCCCGACTTACTTTTAACAGTTACGTTATTCTTACAGGCCCTTTTTTATTACATCTATTTTAGCCTCCACCCCCAAAAGCTATTGACGTTTACGTACCGCGGGATACCATACGGCGATTTTGTCTATGATGGTTATTTATCCCATTGTTCGGTCGCCACCCTTCACCGTTATGATATCCGCCTCATCACCGTCTTTAATCAAGTTTTAATCAAGGACAATCAAGCCAGAAAAATTATTAACAAATATCCGATTAAGGCTGTTTTAGTCTCTCATTATGTTGGCTTGGAATTTGGACCGCTCTCGCGGGTAGCCTTACAACAACGGATTCCGGTCTATTGGAGAAGCGGTGGCCACGGCATCATTACTCTCTCCATCGTGAAAAATCTTTCCGAACGATATGCCTACCCGATTCGACCCACCATCAACAAAATTAATCAATTAGTAAAAAACCAACCGCACCAACTAACCATTGATTTTCGTAAGCTTATTAATCACGTAAATAACCCTTATTATGGAGCATTTTCTGTTGCTTATAATGGATCACTAAAAAGTAAAGTCACCCGCCAAAAATTTATCACTGACTTGAATCTTACCGACAAACCGCTGGTTTTTATTCTATTGCACGCTTTTAACGATCATCCCCATTCCCACTTCGGCAAAATGCTCTTCAATGATTATTTCGATTGGTTCCAAAAGACATACCGGTTTGCTTGTCAAAACCCATCAAAAAACTGGATTTTCAAAGAGCATCCTGCCAACCAACATTATCCGACTATGGATTTTAATCTTAATCGATTCATGCAACATACGCCTTCCCACGTCAAATTCATTGCCAGAAACAGTAGCATCACCGCCGCCACCGTCTTGAACGTGGCCGACTTAATTGTTACCTGTTTAGGAACTGCCGGAATAGAAATGCCAGCTCTACGCGGCATCCCCTCGCTCATCGCCGCCCGCACCTTCTACGACGGTCTCGGATTCACCCTCGAACCAAAAAGTCGTCGCGCCTATTTTGATATTCTAAAACAATCGCACTACCAAAAACTTTCCCACAACCAAAGATTAAAAGCGCAAGCCTCTTACGTCTACTTTAAAAAATACGTCCTCTTCCCTTTTCATGCTGGGCCCAAGGTTACTCTACAAGAAATACTTTCACCGGAACTTCTCCGTTCTTCCTATTACAATCGTATTATTAGTAACTATGGCCGCTTTCATCGAATAATTTATAAGGAATTTAACGAATGCATCAAACAGATTCAAAAAGAGAAATTCCGGTGTTTAACCAACCTTCCACCATCTTACTAAACCGAACCTAACTCTCTCTCGTCAGATACTCGCCCCACCGACAACAATCAAGTACAATAACGTCGATGATAACCTATTACCACCCCTTTGCCGACATTTTAACCACCCGTTTTAAAGTTCGTCCCATTCGAAATCTTCTCGATTCTGGCCGCCAACATCGCCTACTCGATATCGGTTGTGGTAGTGGTTTCATGCTTAGTCAACTTGAAAATAATTTCGAGGCAAGTTACGGCATTGATCTGGCTCGTGCCGCCCTGAATTTCGGACAAAAATTCACTCGGGCGTTACTGGTCGAAGCCAATGCAGAAAAACTGCCATTTCGTAGCGCTTCCTTCGACTGTGTTATCGCTACCGATGTGTTCGAACATATCCCCAAAGATATTATCGCTATGAAAGAAGTACAACGTGTCCTACGAACAAAAGGTATTATTTTAGTTTATGTCCCATCACTTCATGGATTGTTATCCCATTTACCAACGGCACACCTTTATCATAATTCGAAAACCAGTTATATGCTCGACCAACGCTATTACACTCGTAATTCCCTAATAGAATTAGTAGAACGGGCTGGTCTTACCGTCGAGTACGTTGGTTACCACAATGTTTTTGCTCAAGAATTTTTTACTCAACTTCTCAAACTGACTTCTCGAATTTTAGGGAAACGCTATGAACACCAGGCAAATATTACCCAATTCACCAAGAGTTTCTGGTTTCCCCTTTATAAATATTTTCTTCTTCCGATCATGACTTTAATTATTCGGACAGAAGAAATTATTGCCAAGAATTTACTCGGCGCCCAAGTTCCAGGTCATCGAATTGTCATTAAAGCCAGAAAAGCGGGCAATAAATATGGCATCAATAGATAAAAACCGTGATTTGTATCAAGAGGTAGTCGAACAACTTCTGGCCAGAGTCTTAGCAATGCAAAATCGCAACCCCTTATCTCAAACCTATGGCTGTTTTGACAGAAATTTTTGGCATTTCAAAACTATTATTGACTTCCCCAGTGCCACCTACCAACAACCAGTATTAGGTCTAAGCCAACTCCTCACTTCTAAGGCAAAAGCCAACCCCTATGTCACTAATCCCATCTTAAAAGAAGTTGTCAGAGCTGGCATTTTATTTTGGTGTTCCATTCAAAATAAAGATGGTTCAGTCAATGAATATTACCAAAACGATCACAGTTTTTGCCCGACAGCTTATACCACCTACGCTGTCGCTCAAGCCTATTATTTAACCCAAAAATTGTTTTCTCCACTTGAACGTCAACAAATTATCAACCACCTCCAAGCTGGCGGTCTGTGGCTCTCACGACACACCAACCCCCTAGTCTACAACCAAATGATTGCTTCTATGAACGCCTTATTTTGGACTGCCCGCCTCACCGGAAACCAAACCCTCAAACGCGCCTTTGAAAAACGCCGGCAAGATATCTTATCCGCTCAAACGGAAGAAGGTTGGTTCCCAGAAAATAATGGCGCCGATATTGGCTATAGTTTCCAAGATCTCGATCTCTTTTCAGCCTATCTTAGCGAAGTTGACGATAAACCAATAACCGCTTCTGTCATTAAACTTTTGAAGTTTTGCCGTCTTTTCCTCCATCCGGACGGTTCCACCGGAGGTGAATATGGGAGCCGGTGTACCCAACACGTTTTTCCTTTCGGTTTGGAATTTCTCACCGATAGAAATATTCCTGAAGCCTGCGATATTCTTCGCTGGTTTCGCTATTGGTTTGAACGCCGCCTAACCATCATTCCCGAAATAGTTGATGATAAGTACACAAATTACTTCTACTTTAATTCCTATATTCAGGCCTTTCTCACTCCCAAAGTCAACCATCTAACCCCCAAACGTACTCAAAAAAACCTTTCTCTTTCCCTCACCTACCTCAAAAAAGCAGGTATCATCACTCTTAACCTTGGCTCTGTCTCCGCCTGGATTGGAGTCAAAAGAAACGGCAGCCTACGAGTATTTTCCCAAGAAAAACTCCTATACCAAGATATCGGTTACCTTGTCAAACTGTCTGACCATCGCCTCTGTGCTACCCAAGCGTTTAACGATATCGCCACTGCCACATATCATTTTTCCAAAACTGACTGCCAAATTACCATTGAAGGCTTCGCTGGCTTGATTGACGATTCCCTTCCCCTCACTCGCTGGCTGATTCCCTTCAAACTTTTTTGTAAAACAGTTCTCAACCTCAATCCTTTCGCTGACTGGTTTGCCCACTGGCTAAAGTATCGTAAAGTCGTCAAACGTTACCCTTTACCGCTTAAACTCACTCGTCAACTCCTCATTACTCGGAAAGGTTTTCAACTCCACGACGTCCTTACCGTAACCAACTCTCCCCTTACCATTCAAGCCGTTCATCCTATCCAAAACGTCACTACCACCCATAGCCTATCCAGCCGTTACTACCACCCCCAGTACTTAACTGCTCCTTCGCTCCCTCAACTCCTTACCGCTACTCCCACTCGGTTCGAGTTCAAGTATAAAACCAAAGGCTCATCCGCAGGACTATCCCACCATTCTCCTCATGAGAATTCTCCCTCAGCTAGTTTTGGCAGGAAGACAAAATAAGAGTATATTGAAATCAAGATTATTTCTAGTCACTATATATTGATGAGAAGCTAAAAATGGCTACTGTACTGTTGACCGGTGGCGCCGGCTTTATCGGCTCGTTTATAGCTAAAGAGTTACTCCGAAAAAAACACCGGGTAGTTATCTACGACTCGTTCATTCAATATATTTCTCCTCTCGACAGCTTATATCAGTTTTATTTAAAGGAGCGACTCAAAGATATTCGAAGTAGTGTCGTCATCGAACGGGGAGATACCCGCGACAAAAGCCACGTGGCTCACTTTATCGCCAAACATCGTCCCAACCACATTATCCATCTAGCTGCTCTCCCGATTGCCGACTTATCCGATAATAACCCCGAAGAAGCTTTGAGTACTATCCTTACCGGTACTGTCAACTTATTAGAAGCAATTAGAGACATTGGCGGGGTTGATCGCTTCGTCTATGCTTCTTCCAGCATGGTGTATGGGGACTTCCACCTCGAACCCATTAAGGAAAATCATCCCAAAAACCCCAAGGACATCTACGGTGGTACTAAATTAGCTGGAGAAATATTAACCCAAGCCTATGGCCGCCGCTTTGGAATTGAATATACTATTGTTCGTCCTTCTGCGGTCTACGGCCCGACTGATTCCAATCAAAGGGTTAGTCAAATTTTTCTCGAAAGTGCTTTTGCCAACAAACAACTAATTCTCCACGGTGGAGGCCAAGAACGGCTTGATTTTACTTACGTCGAAGATGTTGCCGTTGGTTTTACCTTAGCCACCTTCTCAAAAAAAGCGGCCAACGAAATCTTCAACATCACCTACGGTCAAGGTAGAAGTTTAAAAGAATTTTCAGATATTTTAAAAAATTATTTTCCGAATTTAAAAACCGTCGAACTACCCCGCTCCCGCTATCGCCCAAAACGCGGTACGCTCGACATTGGTAAAGCTAAACGCTTACTAAATTATCAACCAAAATATAACCTAGAAAAAGGCATCCGTCAGTACAAAAAATTTATAGAGCAAAGTGGCGCCCTCAAACTGATGGGCATAAAATCTCCTCTCCACCCTCTCACTCGCCTCCGTAGAAAACACCATAAAGGCCAATCATGAATCTTACCGTTCCTCTTTTCACCCCCAGATTCACTCCAGCTGACAAAAATCAACTATTAAAAGTTCTCCATTCCGGTTGGCTAACCCACGGACCGTTCAATGAAAAGTTTGAAACTGATTTTGCTAGGTACCTAGACGTCAATCACGCGGTCTCTGTTAACTCTTGTGCCTCAGCCTTACTCGTAAGCCTCATCGCTCATAAAATAAAAGGTGAAGTAATCATTCCCAGTTTTACCTTTGTGGCCACCGCCAATGCGGTTGTTAACGCTGGCGCTACTCCCGTCTTTGTTGATGTTTCCTACGATACCTGCAATATTAACCCCCAAGCAATTAACGCTTCAATCACTAAAAGAACTGAAGCTATCATTCCGGTTCATTTTGGTGGTCAATCCGCTCCTATGAAACCAATTATGGCTTTAGCCCAAAAACACAAATTAGTCGTCATCGAAGATAGTGCCGAAACAATCGGCGGCTTGTATCAAGGTAAAAAGACCGGCTCCTTTGGTACCGGCTGCTTTTCCTTTTATCCCACCAAAAACCTGACTACGGGCGAAGGCGGCATGGTAACCACCAACAGCACTCGTCTCGCTAGCATAATCCGAACTTACGCCGCTCACGGCATCACCACCACTGCCTTTATTCGACAACAAACTAAACAACCTTGGTTACGCACCGCCACCGTAGCCGGGTACAATTTTAGAATGAGTGGGTTACAGGCGGGTTTAGGAATCAGTCAGCTCAAACGCTTAGACACTATGAATCGAACCCGACGTCGACTCGCTTCCTGGTATACTCGTAGACTAAAAAATATAGAAGAAATTGATGTCCCGGTAGAATCTCCTAACTGCTATCATGTTTACCAAATGTACACCATCAAGGTGAAAAAAGTTGACCGGACGAAATTTCTTGCTAAATTACGCCAGCGCGGTATCGACGCGACGGTACATTTTGACCCACCGGTCCATAAACAGTTGTTCTATAAAAAGTTTTGCGATCACCGCACCGACCTATCGGTAACCAACCGTCTATCAAGAAACATTGTCACTCTTCCCCTCTTTCCCGCCATGACGCAACAACAGCAAGTTTATGTCGTTAATAACATCAAAGCAGCCATCAAGGTATCTCGATCTAGCTAAAGTATTTATCTTTAAAAAAAGGAGCATAATATGACACCGAAACACTTAATTGCCACGAAAGAAATACTCCCCCCCTCCAGGACAAAATACGTTCTACCCTACGTCGTCATTTTCATTCCTGCTTACAACGAAGCAGCCATGATTGGAAAAGTTGTCCAAGTCATCCGCAAAAATTACGTCGGTGATACCGAAAGAGGATATTGGGCAGACGTGGTGGTGGTCGACGACGGCTCAACCGACCATACAGTCGCTAAAGCCCGTCAGGCAGGAGCCGCTCGGGTGATTAGTCATCCGATGAATCAAGGTTTGGGAGCGGCCACTCGCACCGGCTTGCGTACTGCCTACGAAATGGGTGCCGACATCGCCGTCAAGATTGACGCCGATTATCAACATGACCCCAACGATATCGATAAGGTGATCCGCCCTATTTTAGAAGATCGGACCGATGCTGTCTTTGGTTCCCGTTTAACCGGTGGTTTACGCTACGCCATGCCCCTCTACCGGGCATTAGGCAACCGTTTCTTTAATTGGCTAGTCAGCGTCCTAACGGGATTGTCTATCACCGATGCTCAAACTGGTCTCATGGCATTCCACCGCCGCTACTTAGCTGTCTCCGATATTGTCAGCGACTACAACGAAACTCAACAATTAATCATGGATGTTTGGGGCCACCATTTTCGGATTATCGAAGTCCCAGTTGTTTTTCATCCCCGCCGTACCGGTAAATCATTTATTTCCCTTCGCTATCCGTTCCGAGTGCTACCAACCATTCTGCGCATGTTGGTCAGAGGCAATCCTCTCTCAATCTTTGTGCCCCTAGGAATCGCAGTCATCCTAACCGGCATTAGTGGCGGCATCATCTTGTTAATTTCGCCAAACCAACTGTTTTTTGGCGATGCTTCAGTGGCCATTCTCGTAATTGGGGGGTTGCAAATCATTTTGTTTGGAATGTTGGCTGACATGCTTAACCGACAGCGATAGCGTGTTCGATGGTTATGATTCCATATAGTGTACCTGAAATTAATTTCAAAGGTTGGCGGGAATTTCTGACCAGTTTTTTCTGGGACGACTGGCAGGAAGAAACTGCAGTTAAAAATTTTGAACAAGAACTTGCTTCTTATGTCGGCACTCATCATGCGGTTTCTTTTAGTTCGGCGCGGTATTGCCTTTATTTAGTCTATCGATTTTTCGGTTGTCGTGGAAAAAAAGTGATCGCACCAGCCTATACCTGCATCCCGGCAATTGATGCCATCCGTTGGGCAGGGGCAACCCCAGAATTTGTGGACATTTCCCTTACTACCTACAATCCTATTTTCTCTCCACACCTTAATCGGGTCCAAAATATTGGGGCGATAAGCTTATCCTATTTGTATGGTTTAGTCGACAATCCCATACCTCTGATTCAATTTGCCAAAAAGCGAGGAATCCCGGTAATTGAAGATGCGGCCATTGCCTTAGGAGCAAGAATTAGAGATAAACGGGTTGGTTCTTTGGGTGAAACGGGCGTGTTTAGTCTCCAGAGTTCAAAATTGATAACCGCTTGGCGGGGAGGAGTAATAACGACGAATAATCAAGACCTCTATACCTTCTTAAAACATCATCAGGCTCGACAAGTTTTGCCCTCTCGAACTACCGTTTTTTTTAACGGGCTGATTACTGGTTTACGAAAGGTATTATCCAACCAAATGATTTACGGCTATGTACTTTATCCTCTAAACCAAATCGTCAGACAGCCCGTTGCCTCTCGGTTCTTGAGCCGCTTGCTTAATCAAGATCCGAGCGAAGCGATAAGAGGGGAAAGCCCTAAAAAATTGCCACAGTGGGAGACTTACCGCTTTACCTCCGCCCAGGCCAGGCTGGCTCTGGCTTCTTTCAGACATTTTGACCAGATCTTTAAAAAACGACAGGTCATCGCCCAATCTTACCTTAGAAACTTACGGGAAATTAACGGTCTAGTATTACCCCAGTCAAAGTCTAAACTCGTTCATGCTTACGGTCGATTTCCAATCAGAATTGAAGGCTTAAATAAATATAAGGCTCAATCTTTATTTGCCACTTTGGGTGTGGAAGTCGGACTTAATTACCCGTACATCATTCCTCAAACCAAATATTTTAAGGGTAGTTATACTGGTTCTTTTCCCAATGCCCTAAAAGCTTCTCAAGAAACCATTTTATTACCGATGCATACCCAACTTAACCAAGCTGATCTTTCACGCATTACTAGTGCTGTCCGCTCAGTCGTCAAACACCATCGCTTTTACTCTAAAAATTAGTTAAGATGTGCAAGTAACCCCAAGGGATTCCGCTTGATGAGAAGTCCAATTTACTGGCATCCAACAATTTACACTCTTTTCATGCGAGCGTTATGTTTTGGCTATTATAATGAGCGTTATCAAGAAGTAGCTGATTTGATACCGTCTAACTCCTCGGTTCTAGACGTCTGTTGCGGCGACTGTAAGTTGTTTGATTATATAAAGTTTAAAAAGGTGACATATGTTGGGGTTGATTTTAACAAGGTTTTTGTCGATGTGGCCAAAAAACGAGGCCTACACGTTCAGCAAGCAAATGTCTTAATTGATAATTTACCTCAAGCTGATTATATAGTAATGATCTCCAGCCTTTATCAATTTATTCCCCACCACCAGCAAATGATCGAAAAGCTATTGTCGGTAAGTAAAAAAGCCGTTATTATTCGTGAATGCGTCAAAAGCCACTCTACCTCTCCAAATCCTTTGGTATCAACGGTGGGAAAATTGCTTAATAACCCCGGGGACGGCATGAAGACAAAACGGTTTAATAAGTTGACTCTAAAGAAAGCCCTCAAACCATTTAAAGACAAAATTTCACATCAAACCTTTGCCAAAAACGATATAGATTATATAGTGATGATAAAACCATGAAAGAAAAAAAACTGCGGGGAGGCATTATCGGCTTTGGCAAAATGGGTCTATTGCACGGAGCCATTATCAATAGCCTCCCTCAAAGTCAGCTAGTTGCTATCTGCGATCCCAACCCTTCTATCCAACAAACATTCAAAAAGTTTGCGTCCGATGTGTCTATGTATGCTGATTACCTCACCATGCTCAACGAAGCTAATCTTGATTTTGCCGTCATCACCACCCCCACCTTTTTACACGTCCCAGCAGCCTTGGCCTGCATAGATAAAAAAGTCAATTTTCTGGTAGAAAAACCACTCGCCGCCAACGAACGTGAAGCCCGAATGCTCTTAAATAGGCTTAAGAAAAATCCGGTTATCACTATGGTTGGATACATGATGCGCTATATGGAAACATTCTCTGAGGCAAAAAAATTATTAGATCAACAAATCGTAGGCAAAGTACTTACCGTCAATGTCACCATCTATGTTTCCCAATTATTCTCTGCCGGTAAGGGTTGGCGCTACAAACGAGACCAGTCCGGCGGCGGCTGTATCAACACCCAAGCTACGCATGCTCTTGATCTTTTATGTTGGTACTTTGGCCTGCCCCGGACAGTCAATGCTCGTATTCGTTCGTTTTATTCCAAAGAAGTCGAAGACTTTGGTCACATCACCTTTTCTTGGCAAGATGGTTTATTTGGTTGGCTTGATTCTTCGTGGAGTATGGATAACCACCGCCTGCTCGAGACTCGCCTTACTATTACTGGTGAACATGGTACTCTCATAGTTGACGACGATTTCGTCAAAGTTTACTTACGAACATCAACAAAAAAGTTCCCCTCAGGCTGGACGACCCGCTCTAAACCTGATTTGTTTAGCGGCGTATCGCTTGATGTCGGCGCCCCTCATTTTGCTCGGCAGGACCAAGACTTTGTCAATCATCTGCTTTCGGAAAGTCGCCCATCAAACGACGCGGCCAACGGCTATCGAATTCAACAACTAACTACTAGTATCTATAATTCAGCATCCCACCAAGGAAAAACAATAAGTATATAAAAAAAATGCCTAACGTATTCCCTGATCCCATTATTTTTGGGCATAACCAATTTTTTGGCATCAACCATTTATCCGCCGCGCGGGGAGCCGAAACTGAAGAATATTTTCAAGACCCAAAAAAAATTGTTGACCTGATTGCTTTTGCCTACAACCTAGGTGCCCATGGCCTAATGTTATCAACACACGAAAAGGCAGTTGCCATCGCCACCGAAATTGTACGCCGGCCCACTCTAAAAAAGAACCTGAACGTCTACATTCTTCTTCCTTATATGGCAAAGTATGTCAAAAAAGCCAACGAGCGGGGCTTAGTTAATATGGTTTTCGAGTTATTAAAAACCGGTGGACTATCCACTAACTTCCGCATTGGCTTGAAAGGAAGCGTTGGAGTACTCACTAAGGATCCACTCGCCTTGTTAAAAACCCTCATTGATCTTGAACTACTGCCTTTCAAAAAGCTCAATCTCAGAGCGGTATTTTTACATAATTCGTTAACCGACCTAACCGCCGGGTTGAAGCTGAAAGATATCTTTCCTTTTTTTGTTGACTATATCGCTAGAAAACACCAAGTTGCTCCTGGTTTTTGCACGCTTACCAGTGGTTTATCCATGAAGTTTATTTACGAGTCTGGTCTAGAGAAACCTTTAATCATGGCTCCCTTCAACCCCGCTGGCTTTCAGATGAGCCCATCGCAAAAAGAGTGTGAATGGGCTTTAAAGCGTTTTCCCGCAAAAGTCATAGCCATGAGCGTCTTGGCCGCCGGTTACAGTAACCCTGAAAAAGCCGCTTCTTACATTCACTCGCTACCTGCTATCCGTTCGGTTATTTTCGGTTCGTCAAACCCTCAACACATAGAAAAAAATATTGCCACTTTCCGAAAGATATTCCGGTGAAACTGCGTTTCCTCGAAAGCGTCGTCTTGGGCCTTTTTGTTGCCACAATCTTTTCAGCTAGATGGAGTAATAGCTTGCCGTTTTCGGGTCGGATGCCGATAACTACCGATATCGACTCGATTGCCTTTTGGGGAAAGTACTTAGTCTATGCCCAAGAACCTTTTACTTGGCCATTAGGGACAATTCACAATCTTTCCTTTCCCTTCCAAGATGCCAACATTGCCAGTGGCTCAATTCCATTATTGGCTGTGCCCCTTAAATTACTGGCTCGTATTTATTCGCCTGTTGGTCAGTTTTATTATTTTGTTGCGGCAGAAATCGTCTCCATTGCTTTAGTAGGTTTGGTCAGTAATGCGCTTTTAAAACGTTTTGGAGTCACTTCCTTTTGGACACGATTTTTGGGAGTGTCTTTAATTTCACTCTCCCCACTCATACTCTACCGAAGCTCAAATTACTATGGAGTTACCTTTACAGTCCTCAATTTCCCGCTTTATTTACTGACCGCTTATGTTTATATACGACTACTTGAGCGTCCCGACCATAAGCGAGCTTTTTTATATTTGCTCATGTTTCCCATTTCCGCTTTGGTAGATTCTTACCTTTGGTTTGGGATTGTGTTTATGGGATTAATGGGTTTGGTATTGACCTATTTTCAATGGCGTTCCACCAAAATGTTATGGGCTAGATCCCGCCTTCGGATGAGTGGGCTTAGCTTTGTCTCCGGTCTTGTTATTTCTTGGCTTGTCCTAACCTCCTTGGGTAATCATGGCACGCTCGAACCCCCATCGCGCCGGCAGGCGTTGACTGGAAGGTTCACGACAGATTGGGGATATGGTGGTGGTTTTGGAGGAGGATTTCATGTAGCTGACGCGTTGGCGCCGTTTATTTCATCGACGGCTCGAGGCACTGTCCCTGTTTGGAAACAAGCTGGTCTGGGATCTTATCTGGAAAACATTAGTTATCCCTTAACCACAGCCATTGTAGCCGACGGTCAATATGAAGGTTTCGCCTATATTGGCAGCGTCACTCTCACTTTACTCGCCATTGTTCTTATCAAATTTTTTCCTTGGAAAAAACTAAAGTGGCGCTCTTTATTTTATCACCAAAACACTTCTATCCCGGCAATACTTATTTTGAGCTCTTTTAGTTTATTTACGATCAGTTGGGGATATATTATTCATTTTCTTGGCATCCGCTTCAACTGGCTACCAACACCTGCGTTGCTCTTGGCTTTTCTTTGGCCAAAGTTTATGTACGCTCGATCGCTAGGAAGATTAGCCGCCCCTTTCACCCTGGCTTTATTGCTGATCACTATTGTTTTGTTCGATCGAATTCTAAAACAGCATTTCAACCGACGTTTTAAAACGTTATTTCTACCGCTATTAATAACCGGCTTAGTACTAATCCATATTCTTGAAATACGCGGTTATCTAGACACCTCGCAAGCAACCGCCAGTGTGGATATTGTAAATTCACTTTCAGACGACGAAAGTACAAAATTGAAAAAAATTGCCGCCGGCAAAAGAGCGATTATCCTCGCCGAACCCTTACGGACCACTCCCCAGTGGACTAAAATTGCTTACGCTCTTGCCTATCATGCAGGCATTCCGATAAGCGGAGCCACTGTCGGTTTGGGAGATTCACCGGAGCATAACGCTATCTACCAGCGTGATATAAAAGATTTGCAAGCCGGAAAAATCTCATTAGTTCAAGAAAGATACGGTAGTATTTTAGTGGCTGCCTCGGGAATAATTGGACAGTCTATTTTGGCTGTTAGCGATACCCCAATAGATGTTCTTTATTTTAGCAATGACCAACTAGTCATCTTAGTCCCGCGATGAATACCCTAAGGCAGTTTATTAATAAAACTATCTACACCTTCCATTTGCGGTGCCGCCGTTTCGTTGGTTGGTGGATTTGTTTTATGCACCACTACTCTTTTGATAACTTTCCCTTCCGTTTTACATCACCACAAAAAAATGGCGGTTTTGGAACATTTGAGACTATGGCCACCGAGTATCTAAAAAGTCGTTATTACCACTTGCCAGAAAGGAAACGCCGCCAAATTTTGCTAAAAAAAATTTGGGGAGGCAAAGCAGGATCTATCTGGCACCAAGAAATCAAACCACTCTATAACAAAAACAAATTATTTATGAAAACTCGTGAGCCACTCTTACAATTCATACTGTCATTACCCAAATCAAAGTACAACGGTTTAATAGAGCTTGGCTGTGGTAACGGCTGGTTTCTTAATTTGTTATCAGAACGCTTGCCTTTTTTACACAAGTTTATTGGTTTAGACGTCAATCAAAAAACAGTCAGACTGGCACAAACTCGATACCAAACCAACCATCGCCTCACTTTTTTAACAACTGATCTTAATGCCTATGCGAAAACACATACTCTTAAAAAGAAAGTTTTGGTTTCTTGTTTTGTTTTAGAATACTTCTCTACACAAGAACTCGTTAGACTTTGCCATCTTTTAAAGCAACACCGACCGCTTTCTCTCGCCTTTATTGAAAGGGTGCGTCAAGACAGTTTAAAAACAAAAAGGAGCCAAGCTATTGGAGATTTCTCTTTTAGCCACAATTATCCTGAAATTTTTAAAGATTGTGGTCTAACAAAGCTTAAACTTAAACGATCTCGAATTCCAGATGATTCAGATTTTATCAATTTTGTTGGTCTGCTAATGATAGAATGACTTATGAACTGTCGAATTTGTCGAGCAAAAACACAGCCCATCATCTCCTTTGGTCGCATGCCACAAGCCAACGGCTTTTTAGCAAAAAGAAATGATCCTGAGCATTTTTTTACTTTGACGATTGTCTTTTGCCCACAGTGTTTTATGGTTCAGTTGGCGGAAACGCTTGAAGCTAAGATTATGTTTGGTGATGATTATCACTTCATCTCGTCGACTTCAACAGTCATGCTCAAGCATTTTAAAAAAATTGCTACTGACATTTGGCAAATGATTTCCAAAAAGAAACAACCGTTTGTGATTGAACTTGGAAGTAATGACGGCATCATGCTCAAACACTTGGCAAAACGAAAGGTATTGCATTTGGGAGTTGAACCAGCCGCCAACGTCGCCAACCTTGCCCGGAAGAATGGCGTTAACGTCCTGGAAAGTTTTTTTAGCCTACAAACCGCTGAAAAAATTAGAAAACACCATGGTCCAGCCGACGTCATCTGCGGCTCAAACGTTTTCTGTCACATCGAAAATTTATCATCTGTGTTTGCCGGAATCAGATTACTTCTCAAAAATGATGGTGTGGCTTTTTTCGAAGATCCCTACTTGTTAGACATTATCCGGAAGACTTCCTTTGATCAGATGTACGACGAGCACGTCTATTATTTCTCCGGTTTGGCCGTTCAAAATTTAGCCAAACAACACGGTTTATATTTAACTGATATGCGTCATCAACCAGTTCACGGCGGTTCTATGCGCTATTACCTCTCCAATAACCCACTCTCTCCCGTCTCCAAACGCGTCCGCTACTGGCTCTCTCAAGAAAGAAAACTCCAATTACATCATTTACGCGGTTTTTCTCATTTTCAACAAAAAGTCGATAAAATCAGTTTCAATCTAAAGGTCAATTTACTCCGTTTAAAAAAACGTGGTTATCAAATTGTCGGCTATGGCGCCACTTCAAAAAGCACTACCATACTCAACTACGCCAAAATTGGTCCTCATCTTCTCCGCTATATTTGCGACACCACCCCTACCAAAATAGGCACGTTTAGCCCAGGCACTCATATCCCCATAAAAGCCCACACCGTCTTCGTTAAAGACAATCCTCCTTACACCCTGCTTTTGGCGTGGAATCACCAAAAGGAAATTTTTGCCAAAGAGGCTCGTTACCGGAAAAGAGGAGGCAAATTCATCACCTACTTTCCCAAAATCACCGTTCAGTAACTTAAACTTATGAATATTCTCATTCTTGGCGGCGCCGGTTTTCTTGGCAATAATTTAGTCCGCTACTGCCTTACCAAAAAACGACATTCAATTGTGGTAGTTGACTCGCTAGAAAAGCGTCTCAAAAGTTCACTTTCTAGCTTAAAACCAATCCTCCCAAAGATCACCTTCATCAAAGGTGATATTCGAGACTTACGTCTAATGAAACGGGTGGTTAAAAATACTGATCGCATTTTCAATTGCGCCGCCCAAACATCTCATCCACTCTCATTACGTGATCCGCTGTGGGATGTATCGATCAATTGCCACGGACACTTGACAGTTTTAGAGGCTCTACGAATGGTCAATAAAAAAGCGGTGATCATTTATACTTCAAGTAGCACCGTCGTGGGAGAATCACTGGGAAAGGTCGTTGATGAAACACGCGCCGAGTATCCACTCGATATTTATTCGGCTAACAAAACAGTGGTAGAAAAGTACTATCGAATTTACAACCGTGTTTATGGCCTCAAAACCGCATCTATTCGTTTTGCTAACTTATACGGCCCATATGGCAAAGGTCATCCCGAGTTTGGTTTTGTCAATTTTTTTATCGATCGGGCATATCACGATCAAGAAATAACTATTTTCGGCGACGGTAAACAGCATCGAAACATTATGTACGTCGAAGACGCAGCCGATTTATTGTATAAAGCCGCCCAGACCCCGCGTTTAATTGGCAATGTTTATTTTGGCGTCCATAGAGAACACTATTCAGTTTTAACCATTGCCAAAAAAATTATCTCCGTCTTTAAACGAGGAAAAATAAAGAAGGTCCCCTGGCCAGATTTGAGAGCTCGAATTGAGATAAAAGATGTGATCATCGCCGGAGATAAATTGTATAAGGCCCTTAAATGGGAACCGCGCTATAATTTACGGCAGGGACTTTTAAAAACAAAAAGAATACTTCAAAAACAATAACATGAATTTATGTATTACCGGAGCGCTTGGTCATATAGGATCATCGCTTATCCGTAATTTACCAAAAAAGACTTTTGAACGGATTTACTTAGTTGATAATCTGCTAACACAACGCTACGCTTCGCTCTTTGATTTACCGAGTGGATTTAACTTTCGCTTCCGGCCCTTAAGTATCCTTGATGATCAAGTCGAAAAGATTATCAAAGTCAGCGATATCATCGTTCACTTAGCAGCCGTTACCGACGCCGAAACCAGCTTTTCCAAACGCGCTGAAGTCAATACCGTCAATAAAAAAGGTCTGAATCATGTAGCTAGGCTTTGCTCTCATTACCACCGCGCTCTTATTTTCCCGTCTACAACCAGCGTCTACGGCGTCCAAAAAGGAGTAGTCGACGAAACCTGTGAAGAGAAGGATTTGCAGCCCCAAAGCCCTTATGCTGAATCAAAATTGTACGGAGAAAAATTTTTATCAACCTTAGCTCGCTCCTCAAACCTACCTTTTACAATTTTGCGCTTCGGAACAATTGTTGGCTACTCTACCGGCATGCGCTTCCACACCGCCGCCAATAAGTTCATTTGGCAGGCAGTCTTTAACCAACCCATCACTGTCTGGAAAACCGCTCTTCATCAGCAACGACCTTATTGTGCTCTTGACGACTGCGTCAGAGCCATAAATTGGATAATTACCAAAAAAATATTTGCCGGCGACATCTACAACATTATTACCGCCAATCTCACGGTTTCAGATATCTTAAAAACCATTCAACTTTATATCCCTACTATTAAGGTTCAGTTTGTCGATTCTCCAATTATGAATCAACTCTCCTACACCGTCTCCAATAGCCGCTCCCGCCAACTGGGTTTTCGTTACCATGGCAATATCCCTGCCGCGATTCAGGAAACTGTTCAAAAATTAAGAAAAGCCTACGCTCTGTAAACTGTAGTATGACCAATCTTCCAAAAATTGGCATTGTCATTCCCAATTACCAGCGCCCTGACTACCTAAGACTTTGTGTCAAAAGCATTCTTAAACAATCTTATGCAAACTTTGAGTTGGTGATTGTCGATGATTGCTCTCCCAATCCCCTAATAAGGTTGTATTTGACTCACCTAACCCATCCCAAGGTAAAATGGCACATTAACAAAAAAAGCCTAGGGACGAGCAAGAACTATGCTTTGGGAGTTAAATTGTTGAGTCCTGGAGTAGAATGGGTGGTTATTATTGATAACGATGACTATCTTGATCAAAACTGCCTCCAAGAAGCTGTTATAGCCCATCGTTCGCATCCACACTGCCAGATGATACATTTACATCAAATATGGATTGATGCTGCAGGAAAACGGACTGGTGATGATAATGATTATCCAACCCTTGAGAGTGCAGAAGATTTTCTGATGGCACGCTGCTTCGGAAAACAGGATATTCGCTCTTCGGCGATTTTTTTTAACCGTAAACAATATCAAAAAGTCGGCGGTTACCCTCTTTTTCCTTCTGGGATGGCGACTGACCCGGCGTTTATTTTTGCATTAACCTTTGATAACGAAATCATGTTTGCCAAAAAAGCCAAAGTCTATATCCGTCTACACCAGGGCGCAGAATCAAGTACTGCCGACAATCTACTAGCCAAGCTTAATTCGATTAAACAACTCTCCGCATATTGTGCTGCTGTTTATGACCGTCATCCGATCACCCTCTCTCATCGACGTCAGTTAGTTATGGACCAACTTGAAAAATATGGTCAGCGGCTAATCGATGCCTTGTTATTTCGCTTTTCTTCACAAGTTCAAAACTGGTCTTCGTTTAAAAATGTACTTAAGTTTTGCAAAAAAAAGACAATTTCCATACCCTTCTCGTTTATGATGTTGGCCTATGGCCACCGTTACTTTAAAAAAAATCTCGAACAATGGCCTCTTTTGAAACCCTTTTTACAAAGAATGAAAAAGATCCATGTCCATCCGCACGTTTCTTAAACGCTTTACCGCTGCCCGATACCTAGATAGAGAGATCCGGTTATTACAGTATGTTCTTGGCAAACCTGACTGCCGCCTACTTCCGCCTGCCTATTGTCATTGTTGTAGTGAATTTACTTGGCGGTACTGGAGTGATAAGTACGAACAAACCCTTCGTACCCTTGTTCCTAAATGGCACTTGGGAACGGACTACGTTGACTACATGATAAAACGGGAAAACGTTTTTTGCGCTAATTGTAAGAGTGTTTCTCGCATGCGTTTGCACGCCAAAACGATACTCCGACTGTTTAAATTCAGAAACGTTAACCAATTTGTCAAATTTCTTGAAACCAACCCCTCATTTATAATTTATGAAGCTGCGCGCTATCATATCTTCCGCCATGAAAAAATAAAAAGCTTAAAAAACTACATTGTGTCTGAATATTATCCTAGTCGAACGTTTGGTGGAGAAATAAAGGGAGTTCTCAATGAAGATTTGCAAAAACTAAGCTTTAAAAACGAAACTTTTGATCTAATTATTACCAGCGAAGTGCTTGAACACGTGGCTCATCTATCTCGCGCTCTTAACGAAATTCGAAGGGTCTTAAAACCCAGTGGCTATCATGTATTCACCATTCCGATTGACTATTCGCTTCCCAAAACCCAAACGAGGGCTGTTTTACTGAAAAATGGGCGGATAAAACATATCCTGCCACCGGCAATTCATGGCGACGACATTTCCAGCGGCTCACTGGCTTTTCGGGATTTTGGGTTAGACACTCATAAACTTCTCGAACACCACAGCTTTGAAGTCCAAGACAAAAATTCAGTCTTCATCACCCAGAAAAAATAAGTCTATGCGGGAAAAGTTGGCGTTTGTTGATCATTCATTTCACAAAAAATTTAAATCGTCTCAGTTTTTCAAGGATTTACTGGAAACACGTTATAAGGTAGTTGAATTTTGGGATAAAAAGTGGCAAGGCGGTTCTGGCGTTAACTACCAAGCCATAAAGTCTGGAAATTTTTCTATTATTGTCTTTTGGCAAATTCTGCCCTCGATTCCGGTGCTTCAAAAACTCACGCCGTCACGCTTGGTCTGGATACCAATGTACGATACCGAAACTAAAAAACGGCCGACCCTTATAGATTATGCGCCCTACCTCGGCCTTGGCTTGAAAGTCATCTGTTTCTCACAAACACTTTTTAAAAAAATCAATCGAGCAGGCCTAGAAAGTTATTGTTATAAATACCAACCTCGACCATCAAATCAGCCAGCGGCGATGAAAGAAAACAGAGTCTTTTTTTGGCAACGCACGCAGGATGTTACCTGGCAGACACTCAAAAAACTGTTTAAGCCAGATGATATCGATCACCTCACGCTCAAACTCACACCTGACCCTAATTATGCCGCTTCTTATCCTTCGCTTATTGATAAATATCGGTACTCAATATCGCTTATCGAAAGGTGGTTAAAAAAAGATGAATACCACCACCAGCTCAACTCGTCGAACATATTTGTCGCCCCAAGACTCAACGAAGGCATTGGTTTAGCTTTTTTAGAAGCGTTAGCGGCCGGGATGCTACTAATCGCTCCCGACAGGCCCACAATGAATGAATATATTACTCACAATAAAACCGGTTTTCTGTTTGATCCGACAAATCCAAAGCCCCTCGATTTATCAGAAATTCAACCAATAGCTAAAGCCAGCTTCCTTCAGGCAAAACGAAATTATTTGGCTTGGGAAAACAGTAAGTCGAAAATTTTCAAAGATATCGAGCAACCGTCTAAAAAGTTCTCATCCAAACGAGCCCTTCGTTTCAGCATAGTAACCCCATCATATAACCAAGGCAAGTATATTCGGCAGACTATAGAGAGTGTTCTCTCGCAGGCGGGCAACTTTTTTATTGACTATTTGGTTGCCGATGGCGGCTCAACCGACCAAACGATCACAATAATAAAAGAGTACGAAAAAAAACTGATAGACAAGCACTATAAGCTCAAATGTCGAGGTATAACCTTCGACTGGTGGTCCAAACCAGACAAGGGACAGGCTGATGCCATTAATCAAGGCTTTCGTCAAGCTCGAGGCGAAATACTCGCCTGGATAAATTCAGATGATTATTACCAACCGGATTCGTTTTCTTATATCGCCGCAGTGTTTAACAGATTACCAACCGCTGATTTAGTCTATGGAGACTGTCAAGAAATAAATCAAATCACAAATGAGTCAAGGGTTTTACCGGCCGTACCAACAAGTTTTGATGAACTAATACGTTTTGGTGGCAATGCTATTCCTCAACCATCAGCTTTTTTCTCAAAAAAAATCCTCAAAAAAGTAAATTATTTAGATGCGTCGCTGCGTTATTCTTTGGACTACGAGCTTTTTGTAAAGATAGCCAAAAGTGGCGGTAAACTTATCCACAACCCTGGGAAAACGCTAGCCACGCTTCGACTCTGGAAGGCTTCAAAATCGGTGGCCCAAATTAAGAATTTTAAGAAGGAACGACGAATTGTCAGGCTGCGTTATGGTGGAAGTGTGATTGATATTAAAGAAATATTAAAATTTAGTGGCCGTTCAAGAACCCTAAAATATATTTATAAACGCTATCCTACTTTATTTTGGGTTGGTAAGAAAATATTTTTCTTTGTTTTTTATCGATTAAACTATCCTCGAACGAGACACTAGGAAGAAAATTTCCTAATTCCTTTTAAACCTTTAATAGTAATCCTTGACCAGTCGGTAAAGGTAAAACTTCTATCTGCTTATCTCTCACAAATTTATCCATCGATTTCTTCTGGGGCTCATAGCCTGTATAAGCATAGTCGTCTAACAGCACCACCGCTCCCCGGACCAACTTTGGCCAAAAAAACCTAATCGCCCCAAGCTCTGGTTTTGCATTATTCATGTCTAAAGACAGAAAGCTCACTCTTTCAATATTTACCGCCTTTAAACTAGTCGGCACACTCCCGCGAACAATTTTAACTCGTTTAAATTCTTTGAAATTCTTTAACACCTCTTGATAACACTCTCTGTACATAACCCTTGCTTGTTCCACTCTTCCTGACCTCCTCTCTTCTTTACTTACCAACGATTCGTCTAAACCAGAAAAAGTATCAAATAGATAAAACCGCTTCTTTTGCTTGTTCCAATCTAAATACTCCATTATTGCCGAACTTAAAAACCCTTTATTAACGCCGCATTCCACAAAATCCCCTGAGAGCATGACCGCATGTTTTGCTGCCCACAGACCCACTTTCACTCTCCAACGCCAGTTCAAATCACTTTCGTTTGCCTCAACTCCTCGCTTATAAGCCTTCTTAAAGGCTGATTCGTTTAGAAAATCGTGGTTATGGATTGATACCAACCCATCTTCATTATACAAACTTTCAGAAACCTCCATAAAAACCTCCGGGCGAGCAATTATCCTTTGCACTTTATGAAAGACTCCCACCCACTCGCGTATGCCTCTCTTCAATAACTTCATAGGTCAACCAATACATTATCTTAATCTTAAAGAAGGATAACACCTCCAAAGTATATCAAAAGGAATTAAGAAGAAATAATTCCAAAAATCGCACCATACATTTAAGATAAAGTGCCTGAATTTAATTTACTTAATTACTTTCAGCTCACAATACATCGTTCGAGCAATATTCCATAGATATTTCATTAAAATGTTCTTAAACGGCAAGGGGCCAACCCATTTAGACCAGTAATAAGCAATATTTACTACTTTAAAATTAGCTTTAATGTTATATTCGGGCAAGTTTCTTTTTCTTCGCTCTGCCGGATCAAAGTAGAAAAACGTTTCTTCGGTAAAAAATCTCTTGTGAGTCGGATCTTTAAACGCCCCGATCGATTTAAAATAAGGCACCTTAATTAACACCATTGCTCCATTCTTACAAACCCGATAGATCTCCTCCATTACCCTAACCGTGTCATCAAGGTGCTCCAAGACCCCAAACGCATATATTGCATCAACCGAATCACTTCTCACCGGAATACTCTGTTGTAAATCGCATACCACATCAACCTCACGAAAGTATAAAACATCAAAGTTATAAAAACCCTTAATTACCGTTTCTCCGCCTCCCAGATTCAACTTTACTTTTTGCCGACTCGAGCTAGTATGCATCTTGATTATCATATAGCGAATTACTGTCTTTTCAAGTCTCCATCCGCTACCGTAGTATAATAATTTTTAAAGACTAAGGTTATGTACCAGACGACACTAATCGAAAACATCACCATTTTAAAAAAAAACTGCCAACTTTCCTCTACACCCATCCGCGGCGTAAAATTTATTAAGTTAGCCGATCACCAAACCTCAGACGGTTCATTTTGCGAAATCTCCCGCCTGACCGCCAACCGTCTCAACCCCGTTCCTCACTTTATCGTTAAACAAATTAGCTTCTCCAAAACTCTGGCCGGAATTATTAAAGCCTGGCACTACCATTATCATCAAGATGATGTCTGGTATATCTCTAATGGACAAAAATTAGCAATCGGCACACTTGATTTACGCCAAAACTCAACTACTCTTTATCGGATGAATATTACCTTCCTCAACGGCAAATCCTCACATTTAATTTACATTCCTAGTGGAGTCGCCCACGGTTATGCCACATCCAAAACGCCGGGATTTATCATCTATTTCACCAACCAACACTATAACTCAAGGAGCCCCGATGAGCATGAGCTCCCTTGGGATTTTTTGGGCAAAGGCTTATGGCAAACTCCAAAACGGTAATTATCACCGGTGGCGGCGGCTTTGTCGGCTCCCAATACTTCCAACACTCAAATCACCAAATCCTGGCTCCTGGTCGAAACGAGTGTGATCTTAACCGCCCCGATTCGCTCAAAAACTACCTCAACAATCATCACTGTCAAACCCTTATCAACTTTGCCGCCTTTACCGATATGGATGATGCTGAACAACAACGTAATGATAAAAATGGCTCGGCATGGCAAATAAATGTTGAAGGCGTTCATTATCTTACCGATATCTGCCGCGACAAAATCTATCTTATCCATATTTCCACTGACGCTGTTTTCCCTGGCTCTAAACTTGATCCGGGCCCATATGGGGAAATCCATCCCACCGCCACCGAGTCCGACACTGTTTCCTGGTACGGTTGGACCAAAAATCAAGGCGAGAAACTGCTACTAAAAAATGGTAAAAGATGCTCAATTGTCAGAATCGCTTGGCCAGTTGGCGATAAACCACACCCGAAAGATTATCTCCAAAAATTAATTTCCCGAGCAAAAACAAACCAACTACCCCCGCTCTTCACCAACCAATATCTCACCCTGTCTTTTATCCCCGAAGTTGCTGCGGTGTTGGATGTCTTAATTGAACGCCAACTTTCCGGTATTTTCCACGCTTCCAGTAAAAACTCCTGTACTCCCTACCAAGTCGCCCAATCTTTATTCAAACGTCTCCATCTCTCACAGCCTATTTCTCCCATAAAGTTTGAGGATTTTGTCGCCAAAGCCCAATTCCCCAAACGCTACCATCAATTTTCCGGCCTGAAAGTGGCCTCCACGACCAAGAAACTCAACCTTCACTTCTCCACCTGGCAGCAAATAATTACTAAACTTATTAATTCGTAACACGATAATAAGAACCTAATCAGGGTGACCCCACAAAATGTCACTCACACAATCTGCAACTTGGGAATAGTGAGGATAAATCTGCCACCCCTCTTTTGATACCGCCGTTGTTTCTTGAGTATCTCGTCAGCAAAATTCCAGGCTAAAATCAAAACATAGTCTGGTTGGTCATTAGTTAATTTTTTCTCGGGATAAATCGGAATATGAGTGCCGGGAGTATAAAGGCCCTGCTTGTAGGGAATTGAATCAACGATATAGGGCAATAAAGACGTACCGATTCGGCAATAATTGAGTAAAACGTTACCCTTGGCAGCGGCTCCATAGCCGACGACTGATTTTTTAGATTTTTTCAGTTTCTTCAATAGATTTAACAAGTCTGATTTTATTATAGACACCCGTTTACTAAACTCGTCAACTGTTTGTTTGATATGTATGGCGTAAACTTTTTCGTGGTTTAGAAGCCGGTTTAACCTAGGGGTCGACTGGTGGGTGGACTTTTGAAAACAGACAAAAATACGCAATGAGCCACCGTGGATATCGATACGCTTGGCGTCAAAAATGCGCATGCTATGGCGGGCAAACAACTGTTTAAGCGGCCAAAGACCAAAATAAGAAAGATGTTCGTGGTAAATGGTATCAAATTCGGTTTTTTCAATCAGATCAACGATATAAGGAAACTCGATAATAAAAACCCCATCTTTGGCAAGCAATTCCCTTACCCCTTTGACAACGTCATTAAGGTCGTCAATATGAGCCAAAACGTTAGTGGCGGTGATCACTTTTGCCGACCCGGATTTTTTTTTGACAGTTTGAGCAAGTTTTACGGTAAAAAACCCAACGGTTGAATTGAGACCTTTGAGATTTGCGACTTTAACCAAGTTTTCCGCCGGATCGATGCCCAAAATCCTGACTTGGTTAGCTTTAAAAAATTGCAAGAGAGACCCGTCGTTTGAACCAATATCTATAACCAGATCGTCTTTACCTACAGAAAAACGGGCTACTACTTCGTCGGCCACGTCAGAGAAATGATCAAGCATGGTCCGGGAGGTTGATGGGATATACAGATAATTTTTAAACATCAGACTACTGTTGACAACTTCTGTAAGTTGGACCAGGCCGCAATCAAGACAGGTAGTCGTCCCTAAAGGGAAACGTTCTTCTTTTCGATGGAGGTTCTCGGGTTGGATAAAACCGTTGGGGATAGGCATGGTACCTAAATCAAGAAAGTGATAGAGATTCTGACTCTTACATATCCGGCATTTTGTTACCCGATAGCTATTTGGTTTTGGCATTAAGCTCCTCTATTATTTTTGACAACGTTTTGGCAACTTGCTGGGTGGAATACCTTTTAACTATAGTTTCCCTTCCTTTCTTGCCGATTTTCTCACGCAAGTGTCTACTATGGACTAAGTTGGTAATATTTTCTACCCAATCTGCTTGAGTATCAGCCAAGAAACCATTTTTGCCGTGTTGAATTATGTATGTGGCTTCCCCGAGGTTACTGACAACCGCCGGTACGCCGCAAGCCATGTATTCAAAAAGTTTAAAGTATTTGGCTCGATTGAAAGTTGTATCAGTCAAAGGCATGACCCCAATATCAAAGGCTCTAATTGCTTTGGAAACCGCCTCCGGCTTTTGCCACTCAATCTCATCAATTACCTCGCTATGAAGACCTTTAATTTTAGTAATCATTGAATGGATACTTTGGTCCTTAAGCGCTCCAATCAACCGAAAGGTAAAATTCATCTTTTCTGTAACTAACTCTCGTAATACTGACACCAGAAACTTCAAATTTTCCTGGTGAGCTCGCACGTCTCCGATCCAACCAACAATCAATTTTTTTTTCACCGTATAAGTTACTTTCTTTCTATATAACCTCAAAGGAATGGCTGTCCGAAAAAAATATACATGGTTGTTAAACTTTCGACAGTATCTTTCCACTTGTCTGCCACCGGCCAAAACCACATCAGCTGTTTGAAGCATCAAATTTGTCAATCGCGGCGTATGTATATACACTGCGTCATCGATATCAAAAATTAATCTCCTCTTAAACAATTTCTTAAAAATAAGTAATAATAAAACAAACTCCGGTTGATATATGGTTCGCTGTGAAAATATGACTGCATCATGGGGTAAACGTACTAGGTCCAAAAAATGATGGGTAAATTCACTAAGTCTTGTTAAAGAAATTTCTCCCGCTTCAAATTGTGTCGGTGCCCGATGTATAACCGTGTCCACCTTTAAACGCCGCAGTTCTTGCGCCAAATAGAGAACTCGTAATCGAGAACTCGGTACTGTCCAATCGCCCTTGGGAAAAAAGTGAATATTCATCACTTCACCGCGAATAAATAATAACCAGAAGTTTGAATGCTTGGTTTTAAGCTATCGACTATCCTCGCTAAGGGAAGGCTCAACTTATCAATTGGTTTGGGGAGCAAATTACTGATGGTTTCCGCGTAACCCCGCACCGCCACGATCTCAACTTGACTCCAACGTCTGAATAAATACTGTAGACCATCATGGGTAAACCGATAGTAATCTTTATAATCTCTATTCCCATGATAAGGATACAAAAACGGTACGTAAACCAGTAATTTACTCTTTTTCTTCCCTACTCGGTAAAGTTCTGCCACTACCGTTTCCGGCGAATATACATGCTCTAGTACTGCTTTACAAATTAAACCGTTGGCTATCTCTGACCGAATGGGTAAAGCGTGAATATTCCCAACTACCGTTGGTCGATACGTATGAACAAAGTCGACGGAAACATAATCCACTTTCCTAAATAGACTTCGGTAACGCGACAAATGTTTCTGAAACGGCCTTCCTCCACCCACATCAACAACCACTCTACACCGACTTAGCTCTCGAATTTTATCATCAAAAAATCTATCCCACTGTGTCATTGAGCGCCTTAATAATTTTACTAGCTCGTTTTTCCCATCTGTATTGTCGTGCCTT